>LGOV01001059.1_pt1 | contig 50439 bp, 50 predicted proteins | sample 469881 | NCBI WGS metagenome assembly LGOV01 (sample SAMN03857199, study PRJNA290197) | marine sediment metagenome | biome: marine cold seep biome; feature: cold seep; material: marine sediment; isolation source: sample #5579, elevator 3A push core 41 containing 12 cm of sediment... ...
TTCATAGCTAAAAATAAACTCAGCAAGTCCTGCTCTGTCCTCTTCTTTTACATTTTTAATACGAATAAGTTTTTGATAACCATCTTTTTCTATTAAAAAAATTGCCATTTTGCTAAGCTCTTCAAACTCTAATGCCTTTCCTTTTCCTGCTACGCCTATTATAACTGTTTTATCCATACTATTTTCCTTTATATAAATTTTCTTTCTTCGTAAAGTGGTTCTTTTAATATTTCATACTTTTAAGTTGATTTTATTATTTGAAAAATATTTTTAGGAAAGTTCAAGGCTCAGTTTGCATTATCTCGGCAGGAGTTTACAAAAGTAAATGACTGTCATGTATTGTAAACTAGAAACAAAGAAATTTTCAAAAAGACTCTTTATATTATTGCGTTTACGAATTCTTCTGCATTGAACGGTCGCAGATCATCCACCGCTTCACCAACGCCTATAAAACGCACTGGTAAATTGAGTTCATTCATAATTGTCAAAACAATTCCGCCTTTTGCTGTGCCGTCTAGCTTGGTTAGTATAATGCCATCAAGTCCTACAGCCTCGTCAAAATATTTCACTTGTTGTATAGCATTTTGACCTGTTGAGGCATCTAGCACTATATACTTCTTATAGTCTACGCCTTCCCAGTTCTTTGTAACAGTTCGGCTAATTTTTTCAAGTTCCTTCATAAGGTTTTTTTTATTGTGTAGTCTACCTGCTGTGTCAATTAATAATAGGTCTATTTTTTTAGCTTTAGCCGAAGCCACACCGTCAAAAACAACAGCACTAGGGTCAGCACCCTCGGTGTGTTTAATTATTCGTACTTTTGCTCGTTTTGCCCACTGAGTAAGTTGCTCACTAGCTGCAGCTCTAAATGTATCACCCGCCACTAAAACAACTTCTTTTTTTTGTTGTTTGTAGTAGCTTGCAAGTTTACCAAGCGTTGTAGTTTTACCTACACCATTAACACCAACCACCATTAAAGCAGTTGGAAAATTTAACTCTTCAAACTCAACTCGCTCAAGGAGCTCTATCATAATTTTTCTAAAAGCTTTTTTAATAAGCTCGGCTGAATTTAATTTTTCTGTTTTTGCAATTTCCTTAAGTTCATTAATAATTTCTTCTGTAGTAGCAGAAGCAATATCTGAACTTATTAAAACATATTCAAGTTCCCCGTAAAAATCGTCATCTAACTCGTCACCCAAAAATATTGCATCAATTTTACTTGCAATAGCTTCTTTTGTGCGTTTTAGACCTTTAATAATATTTTTGAAAAACCCCATTAAGCGTCTCCTCCAGTTGAGGCACTTTGAACAGCATCGCTAAGTTTAACGCTTACTACTTTACTTACACCCTTCTCCTGCATTGTAACACCATAAAGGCTATCTGCAAGCTCCATTGTGGGCTTACGGTGAGTAATTACAATGAACTGAGTTTCACTACTAAAGTTGTGTAAATACTTCGCAAATCTAGCTACGTTAGCTTCATCTAGCGCTGCTTCAATTTCATCAAGCAAACAAAATGGCATTGGTCTAAGTTTTAATATCGCAAATAAAATTGCAATAGCAGTTAGAGCTTTCTCACCACCACTAAGTAGCGTAATGTTTTGAAGTTTTTTACCAGGAGGTTCGGCAATAATGTCAACACCTCTTGTTAGTTGGTCGCCCGTCTCATCTGGTTCTGTTAATACAAGGCTAGCATTCCCTCCACCAAATAGTTGTGTGAATACTTTACCAAAGTTATGATTAATTTTTTCAAACTCTGTGTTAAATCTGATAAGCATTTCAGCACTTAAATCACCAATAATGCTCATTAAATCTTCTTTTGCTTTTTCAAGGTCTTCAGCTTGAGTTGAAAGTTCGGTATAACGCTCATCTAATACTTTACAGTCTTCAATTGCATTAACATTTACAAAGCCAAGCTTGTCAATTTCGCGCCTAGTTTTATTATAGTCAATAATGCCGCGCTTTAAATCATATTCTTCTGCTTTATAGTCAAGAGCACTGCTATAAGTAAGTTCATACTCTTCCCAAATACGCTCTTGCATATTTTCAATATCAGTATCAACCTTTGCAAGGTTTAATTCTTCTTTATATTTTTTGTTTTGAAGTCTGTTAAGTTTTGCTTGAAGATTAGTTCTATCTTCTTCAAGTTCAACTTGACTCTCTTGTAAATTCTCTTTTATGGTACTTAAATTATCTAGTTTAAATCTAATTCCATCAATCTCGTCACGAATATCTTTCGTGCTGTCGTCACTTTCGTTAACTTCAACAAGTTTTTTAGCTTGAACCAGTGCACTACCATCTGCATCTTTACCAAGTTCAATCTCTTTTTCAAGCGCTGTAATATTTTTGCTAACATTGCCTTGCTCTTTAGTCAGTGAATTTATCTCATCAAAAGCTGCTTTTGTTAAATAGCTTAATCTGTCTAACTTTTCGGTTGTTTGAGCTAGGTTAATTTGAACACCGTTATGCTCAGCACCCAGTTCTCTAACAGAAACTGTTGATTTTTCGCTAACACCTAAAATACGTTTTTTATTTTCAATAAGCTCGTGAACTTCTTTTTCTAGTTTATCGTGTTGATTTTTAAGGTTTTCAATTTCCTGGTCTCTACCTACAAGGCTAGTGATGTTATGTTTTTTACTACCGCCAGTAATAGAGCCTTGTGGGTTAATAATATCGCCTTCTAAGGTTACAATTTTAAAGGCATATCTAGTGTCTTTTGCAAGGTTAATTGCAGTTTGAAGTGTGTCTACAATTACTGTAGCACCTAGTAGTCCTTTAAAAATGTTATCTAGTTTTTGATCGTAATTAATTAAATCACTAGCCACACCAAAACAGCCTTTTACATTTAAAAAGCTTTTTAAATTATCATAAATACGTCTTGGTTTAATTGCCGTTAAAGGCAAAAATGTTGCTCTACCATAACGTTTTTCTTTTAGGTAATTTACAATGTGTTTAGCATCTTGCTCGTCTTTAGTAACAATGTTTTGAACAGCATTACCAAGAGCCATTTCAATTGCATTTTTATATTTTTGTGGCACGTCAATAAGGTTAGCTACAACGCCAACAATCTTACTTTTAAGTTCCACTACTTTTTCCGAGTCTTTTAAAATTCTTTTAACACTACCTGCAAAACCTTCATACTCTTTTTGCATCTCAATTAACATTCTTCTTCTGTTATCAAGGTTGTTAAGCGCCGATTTTGTAGTTATATAATTTTCGTTATATCTGCTTATTGTGCTACTTGCATTATTAAGCTCAGTACTTGATTTTTTAAGTTTAATAGCTAGTTCTTGTTCCTGTTCTCTAAGTGCGTCTACCACAACTTTTTGCTGAGTTGTTGCTCTATCATTTTCTTTATATTTTAAATTTTCATTCTCTAACTTTAAAGCAATTTTTTCTTCGCGTTCGGTTAAATATTTCAAATAGTTTACTTTTTCTTTTAAAACTTTAGTGTCACCTGAGTGTTTTTCTAAAGTTACAGTAAGGTCAAGTAGTTCTTCATTTAACCTTTGAGTGTTAGTATCAATTACTTTAATTTCCTCAAAATTTTCGTTTGTTTTTAAAATCGCATTTTGCAAATCTTCTTCATTTTGACTAATATCTTGAGTGTAACCATCAATTTTAATGCTGATATCTTTTTTAAGGTCACTAGCAGAATCATATTGATAGATGTAGTTGTTAAGTTCTAAATGTTTTAACTGTTCTTTTAAAACTAAATATTTTTTAGCTGTTTCAGCTTGTTCTTTCATTGGGTTAAGCTGACGCTCAATTTCTGAGATAATATCTTTTAATCTTGTTAGGTTATCTCTAGTTCTTGAAAGCTTTCTGCCTGCTTCTTTTTTCTTAGCTTTAAAACCACTAATACCAGCAGCATCTTCAAAAATTGCACGTCTGTTTTCTGGTTTAGAATTTAGTATTTCTTCAACTTTACCTTGACCAATAATAGAATATCCGTCACGACCCATTCCAGAATTGTGAAGTAGGTTTGTAATGTCTTTTAGTCTACAGCTACTTCTATTAATTGCATAATCACTCTCACCGCTTCTATAAAGTTTACGGCTTAGCATCACCTCGTCATATTCAAGGTCAAAAATTCGTGCTGAATTATCAAAAACTAAAGAAACTTCGCAGTAGCTTACGCTTTTTCTTGCTTTTGTACCAGCAAAAATAACGTCCTGCATACTGCTTCCACGAAGAAGCTTAGAACGTTGTTCACCAAGAACCCATCTAATAGCATCCGCTACATTACTTTTTCCACAACCGTTGGGACCAACAATTGCAGTAATGCCGTTTTCAAATTCTATTTTAGTTTTATCTGCAAAGCTCTTAAACCCTGCAAGTTCAATTCTTTTAAAATTCAAAGTAATTACCTCTAAGTTTTTTGAATTAGTGTTTTACACTGCAAAAATTATACCATAAAAACGTCAATTTTTCAATACAAACGGCATAAAAAATAGGGCTTTTACCCTATTTTTGTACTATTTATTGCTGTCAAATTTTGTTATTATTAAACAAGTTTATCAATTGCATCTTGTGCTGCTAAATTTTCGGCCTCTTTTTTGGTTTTAGCGGTGCCTTTTCCTAAAACAATATCATTTAGAAGTACGCTTGCTGTAAACATAGGATTATGCGGTGGACCTTCTCTTTTTATTATTTTATATTCAAGCTTGCTTTCTGAGTTTGCTTGAGTAATTTCTTGCAGTTGAGTTTTATAATCGTTAGTATCTAAAATTAAACTGTCAAACAAATCTTTGTTATAATGCAGTTTGCCAACTACAAAATTAGAAGCCTTATTAAAGCCACTGTCTAAATAAATTGCACCTAAAATTGCCTCAAATAAATTAGCTTTTATGCTTTTGCTTACATTTATGTTATCTTTTTTTGCATATTTTAAAAAGCCAATAACCTTAAGCTCATCAGTAGCTTTTGCTAAGTTTTTTGTGCTAACCACATAAGAACGAAGCTTGCTTAGCGTGCCTTCTTTTTGAACAAAGTTGTTGTATAAATATTTAGTTGTAGAAAGATGTAGTACACTATCGCCTAAAAATTCTAGCCTTTCATTATTTTCTTCACTATAGCTGTTGCCATATGAAGAGTGCGTAAAAGCTAGGTTAAGTAAATTTTTATTTTTAAATACATAACCTATTTGTTTTTCTATTTTTATTACTTCTTTTGATGTAAACATTTATTTACTCCGCATTTTGTTTTTCTATTTTCTCTGTTAGTTTTTTGTACATACCAGTACTATCAAGTAGTAGTGCTTGCTCTATTGAAGTTTTTATAGCCTCACTATTTGCACTGCCATGATTTTTTATAATAATCTTTTTAGCTCCTAAAAAAGCCGAGCCACCTTTGTTTTGATGATTTAAAGTGCTTTTTAAACTTTTAAAGGCCGGTTTCATAATAAGAGCACCCATTTTATTTTTAAGGCTAGAATTAATATTCTCTTTTAACATTTTAAAAATACTAAGCGCTGTGCCCTCAATGCTTTTAAGTAGTATATTACCACTAAAGCCATCTGCTACAATAACGTCATATTTTCCACTTAGTGCATCTCTTGCTTCCATATTGCCAACAAAATTAATAGGAAGCTTATTTATTAGTTTAAAAGCTTCTTTTGTAAGTTCATTTCCCTTTTTATCTTCCGTGCCTACACTGAGTAGCGCCACTTTTGGGTTTTTAATATTAAACATAGACTGCATATAAAGACTACCCATTAAAGCAAACTGCTCCAAGTACTCGGGTTTTGAGTCCATGTTAGCTCCACAATCAAGCAGTAGTACATTACCGCCTTCAGTCGTTGGCATTGGGGTAGCAAGGACTGGTCTTTTAATACCTTTTAGTCTTCCAATTTTTAAAAAGCCACCTGTTAAAATAGCACCAGTAGAACCTGCTGAAATTAAAGCAATAACATTTTCGTCTTGTTTTAGCCTTTCTAGTGCTACAACCAAAGAGCTATTCTTTTTAGTTTTTATTGCAACTGTAGGAACGTCTTCATTTGTTATTACATCTTCTGCATTTATTACTTCAATTTTTGTCTTGTCAAAATTATATTCACTTAAAATACTTTTAATTTCTACTTGCTTTCCAGAGAGTATAATTTTAACATCAGCATTATCTTTTAAGGCATTTACAACGCCCTCTATTATAGCTCTTGGGGCATTGTCGCCACCATAAGCATCTATTACTATTGATTTAATATTTTTCACCTGCGCACATTCTCCCATCATAACTTTAATTAATTATAGCAAACAACAGTTTAATATCAAACAAAAAACGAGCTAAAATTAGCTCGTCTTATTTATGCTTCTTTTTTAGTTTTAATTATTACTACTTGTTCGCCTTTGTAATAACCACACTTTTTACAAACTATGTGTGTTAGTTTCATTTCGTGACAATTTGGACACTCAACGATAGAAGGTGTTGAAGCCTTCCAGTTAGCTTTTCTGGTATTACGTCTTTGCTTAGAAATTTTCCCTTTTGGTACTGCCATACAGTGCACCTCCTAGTTTTTTTGTTCTTATATGCTGTTACATTATATATTAAATACTTACATATGTCAACTGCATAATTAATTTTTATTTAACTAATTTTTCTACGTCGCGAGCTATTACTAACTCCTCATTTGTAGGAATAATATAAACGGCAACTCTGCTGTTTTTTGTACTAATTTTATACTCTTGCCCGCGTGGTGGATTATTGTTTTTTAATAAGTCAAGTTCCACCCCTAAATATTCCATATTTTTAAGTACATCTTCTCTTAAACTCTCAGTGTACTCACCAATTCCACCAGTAAATACAATTGCATCTACTCCGCCCATAATAGCAGAGTATGCACCAATATATTTTTTTATTCTATACGCTAACATATCAAGTGCTAGTTTTGCTTGTTCGTTAGTTTTTTTAACCTTTAACAGGTCACGCATATCGCTACTTACACCACTTATACCAAGTAGTCCACTTTCTTTATTTAAATAGGTATTTAGGGTTTTAATATCCCAACCTGTTTTTTCCATCAAGTATTCATGTATAGCCGGGTCAATATCACCACTTCTAGTGCCCATCATAAGCCCTTCAAGCGGAGTGAAGCCCATGCTTGTGTCTACGCTCACCCCATGCTTAACAGCTGCTATAGAAGAGCCATTACCAAGGTGGCAAGTAATTACTTTAAGTGCGCTTAGTGGTTTATTTTCAAGTTTTGACAGTCTATCCGAAACAAAGTAGTGCGAAGTTCCATGAAAACCGTAACGTCTTACCTTATATTCTTTATAAACCTTTTGAGGTAATGCGTACATATAAGCATGTTTTGGCATATTAGAATGAAACGCCGTATCAAAAACTGCCACATTAGGAAGCCCCGCAGCAACCTGTTTAACTGCTTCAATGCCCATAACGTTAGCTGGCACGTGAAGTGGAGCTAGTGGTGCATTTTCTTTAATTTTTTCTAAAACCTCATCAGTAATTAAAACAGAATGATTGTAGTCTTCCCCGCCGTGAACAACTCTGTGTCCTACAGCATTAATCTCATCAAGTGAATCAATAACTTTATTGCTTCCATCTGTTAAGGTTTTTAAAACAAGTTCAATTGCCTCTTTATGATCAGCTAACTTATGTTTAATCTCAAGGTCTTTGCCATTTGCTTTTTGCAACAAAAAACTACCAGCTTGAGAGATTCGCTCAACCGCACCTTTACAAATTACGTGTTCGTCTTGCATATCAATAAGCTGATATTTTAAACTTGAGCTTCCTGCATTTATTACTAGTACTTTCATTTTTTTGGTCCTTTTTAATAAGTTTATTTGAGTAATTTAGTCTTGTTTAATTTCTTCTTTAATTTCTTCAACTTCCGTCTTAACTTCTTCTTTAACTTCAGTTTCAGTTTCTTTTGCATTTTTTGCTTTTTTAGCTTTTTTAGTTGTAGTTTTAACTTCTACTTTTGTGTCTTTAATTACTTCAGTAGTTTCAGCTTTAACCTCTTGTGCTTGTTCTTTTTCTAATTGTCTTTCTTCTTTTAGTTTTGCTTTTTGTTCTTTTTTCTCAATCTTTAGTCTTTTCTTTTCTTCATGTCTCTCTATTTTTTCTTGTTTTAGTCTTTCTTTTCTTTCTGCTTCATCTAATTTGCTTGCTTGAACCGCTGTAATACAAATAGTTAAAACAACTTCTTTTAAATTTGCACCACGACTAAGGTCATTAACTGGTTGTTCAAACCCTTGCATAATAGGTCCAATAGCTTTTATTTTACCAGCAATTTTCATAAGCTTATATGAAATGTTACCAGTATTAAGGTCAGGCATAATTAACACATTCGCATTACCTTTCCAATCGTTATTTTTACTTTTTACTCTTGCAACTTTTGAGTTTAGTGCGCTATCTGCTTGAAGCTCACCCTCAACTATTAATTCAGGTGCTTTTTGTTTAATAATTTTTGTAGCCTCTACTACCCTGTCAACACTTTCACCTTTTCCGCTTCCATGAGTTGAATAGCTAAGCATAGCAACTCTTGGAGTTAGCCTAGCTAGTGTTTTTGCAGTTTCAGCCGTAGCAATAGCAATATCGGCAAGTTGTTCTTTTGTTGGACTTACGTTAACCGCACAATCGCCCATTACAAGAACGCCCTTGTCGCCCATTCTTCTTTTTCCTATCATAATAAAACTAGAAGATACTGTTTTAACTTGTTCGTTAGTATCAATTAGTTGAAGTGCTGGTTTTAACATATTGGCACTAGTAGTAGCCGCTCCACCAACAACACCATCAACAATGCCTTCTTTAAGTAGCATTACAGAAAAATAAATTGGATCTAAAATTAACTTTTTACTCTCTTCAAGTGTAAGCCCTTTATTCTTTCTAAGTGCATAAAGCTTTTTTGCAAGCTCCAAAGTCTTGTCATAATTTTTAGGGTCAATAAACTCTATGCCTTCAAAATTTGCACGCAAAAAGGTATTTTTGATTTTAACCTCATCACCAATTAAAGCAATTTTAGCAAAGCCTTTTTTTGTTACTCTCTGTGCTGCTTTAATAATAATCCCACTAAATTCAGCCTCTGGTAGTGCTATTGTTTTTACTTCACTTTTTGCCAGTGTATAAAAACTTTTTTCAAGCTTGTTTTTAAACATGTTAAAAAACATAATAAACGCTCCTCATAAAAACTGTTTGTTAAATCAAACAATTTAATATATAATATAGTATTAACAAAATAATAGTACACCATTATACTAATTTTGTAAACTAATGTTTAAGGATTTATAAATGAAGATAGCTGCAATAATATGTGAATATAACCCTTTGCACAAGGGACATCTGCACCAAATAGTGGAAACTAAGCGTTTAACTGGTTGTGACGCGGTTATGTGCATTATGAGTGGAAATTTTTCTCAACGTGCTGAGTGTACCATTATGGATAAATTTGAAAGAGCAAAAGTTGCTGTACTAAATGGTACTGATATTGTAATAAATATTCCTATCCCATACTCGGCTAACAATGCAGAGGTGTTTAGTTTAGCTGCAGTTAAAATTGCAAATAGTTTTAAGAATGTTAAATGGTTAAGCTTTGGCATGGAACAACCAAAATTAGAGGTTTTAGAAGAAACTGCTGATTTTTTACTTAATGAAACACCAGAATATAAAACTATTTTAAAAGAAAACCTTGGCTTAGGAATTTCTTTTAATGAGAGTAGAATTAATACTGTTAAAAAACTTATTGAAGAGGGCAAGTTAAAATTAAAACATAGGAGAGATGTTTTAAAACTTTTAACAATGCCTAATAATATTTTAGCCGTTGAGTATGTTAAAGCACTTAAACAATTAAACAGCCACATTGAACCTGTTTTGATTAAAAGAGTTGGTAGTAATTATAATGATAAAAAACTTAAAGGGACTTTTAGTAGTGCAACATCAATACGTACAAAAATTTACGCAACCAGAAAGGTTAGAAAGGTTAAAAAAGCCTTACCAGAATCTAGTTACTTGGTACTTGAGAGTTATATTAATACAAACGGACTTATAAATAAAAATAAACTAACTGAACTTGCAAAATACAAATTTATAACCAGTTCACATAAAGATCTTAAAAAACTATATAATGTGTCTGAAGGATTAGAAAATCGTATTAAAACAGTAGCTGAGAGAACCATAACAGCAGAAGATTTTAAGACGGGACTTCAAACAAAACGCTATAAGACCAGTAGGCTAAACTCAATTATGCTAAATGCAGTTTTAGATATTAATGCAACTACTGTTAAACATATTTACGAAATTGAAAAGCTTCCTTATTTAAAGGTTTTAGCAATAAATGCGGACAAAATGGATTTATTGAAACACTTAAAGTGTAAGTCTAAATTAATTTTAAGAAAAAAAGATACCGATGGACTTAGAAAAACTAAGTTTGTTAAAGAACTTATTGACCTAGAAAAGAAGAGCAATTTGGTTTACAACATGCTACTAGGCAAAAATGTATTAAAACCAAACGACCTTTACACTGTCGTTTTAAAAGTAAAACAAAAAAGCGAGTAACCCTCGCTTTTTTAATAATAATTATTTAATATAATAATTTTTTAATTGCCTCAATATGTTTTTCGCCATATTTTCTTCCCTGAGCAATAAGTTTTTTAATGCTTTTGCTGTCGTAAGAAATTACCGAAACTCCCTCTAGATTCATTTTAACTAAATAGTCAGCATTATCACTACTCCTATTTTGTTTTTGTTTTTGAAGTAGGAACAGTGCCAGTGACATAACCTGTATCATATTTAATTTGCCATTCTCTACATTATGATCCCCAAGAACATCTACTGCAATTACAACCTCTTTCCCAAAATTTCTTGCCGATTTAATAGGCATATTATCAATAATTCCACCATCAATAAGTAGCATATCGTCCTTTTCAACGGGACTAAAAATTCCCGGAAGACTGATACTTGCTCTAATTGCATTACTAGCCAGCCCCTTATTATAGTCAAATAGTTTTCCACTCATCATATCGGTACATACTGCCGTATACGGTATTTTTAAATTTTCAATATGCTTATTTTCTAACATTTTGTCAAAAAATCTTTCTAATCTTTTACCTGAAATAAGCCCTTTTTTGTAGGCTCTTGCTGCTTGAACGTCTCCTACAAATTTGTAGGTTTTAAACTTTTCAACAGCAAATTCTTCAAGTTGTTTTGAATCGTATCCATAAGCATAAAAAGCGCCAACAAGCGCACCCATGCTTGCCCCTGAGATGGCATGGACTTTTATTCCTGCCTCTTCTAAGATTTGTAAAAAACCAACATGTGCAAAACCCAGTGCCGAACCGCCACCAAGTGCTAAAGCTAAAGTTTTTTGTTTTAAAGTTTCCATTTTTAATTTCCTTAAAATAATAATCTTTTAATTTCTTCAATATTCTCTTCGGCATACATACGACCCTGAGCTATTAACTTTTTAATACCTTTTTTAGTAAAAGTCATAACTGAGCTTTCTTCTAGGTTCATTCTTATAGTTAGGTCTGCTGGGTTAGGCTTATATTTTGTTGCTTCAAATTGAAGTAGCATATAAGCGCTAAGCAACATTGCTATTGTATTTTTTGGTGGTTTGTTTAATTTATAGTCCCCCAGTACATCTACTGCAATTATAACATCCTTACCTAAATCTTTTGCAACTTCAACAGGCAAATTGCTTCCAATTCCGCCGTCTACAATAAGTTTGTCTCCAACTTTTGTTGCTCTAAAAATTCCTGGTACGCTAATGCTTAGTCTTACTGCCCTGCTTACAGGTCCTTCTTTAATGTAATAAGGCTCACCCTTAATAATGTCAGTAGCAACAGAAATAAACTGCATATCAAGCTCTTCAATTTTTTTATCCTTAAGTAGGCTTTCAAAAAAACGTTCTATTCTCTTACCTGAAATTAATCCACGCTTCCAAAAAGTAATTGGTTGAAGATCAGGAATAAATTTTCTGATTTTTAATTTTTCAAGTGCTAAGTTTTCTATTTCTTTGGCCGTATAACCACAAGCAACAAAAGCACCTAGTAGGCTTCCACTACTAGAACCTACCATTGCATCAATTTTAATGCTATTTTCTTCCAAAACCTGCAAAAAGCCAATGTCAGCAAAGCCAAGAGCCGAGCCTCCACCTAAAACTAATGTAAGTGATTTTTGTTTTATATCTTTCATATATTTTTATCCTTGTTCATAATATTTAATATGTATAATAAAGTTATCACAGCAGGGGAAAATTGTAAAGTCTTTAAAAATAAAAACCGCCTCAGAACTTTTTTAAGTGCTATTATTTTTTTAATAATAATTGGACTAGCCTTAAATCCACAGGACTACATTAGGGAAACACTAAACGGTCTTATTGTTTTTGCTAGTGTAATTTTACCAGCACTCCTTCCTTTTTTTATTTTAACAAAACTGTTTACAGGACTAGGTATGGTAGAGAAGTTCACGAGGAGTTTTGAACGCACTACAAAATTTTTATTTAAAGCTCCCGCAATTAGCAGTTATATCTTTTTTATGAGCATAATTTCTGGCTATCCTGTAGGCACTAAACTTATTAGTGAGTGTTATAATCAGGGGCTATTAACCACAACGCAGGCAAACAAACTTACCACCTTTTGCTCTACTAGTGGTCCGCTGTTTATTGTTGGTAGCGTGGGTGTTGGAATGCTTTACAGTGTTAGAGCTGGTTACATAGTTCTTCTTTGTCACATTCTTGGTAGTGTTTTAAATGGAATACTATATAGGAATTTTTATGTTGACTATAGTAGCGTAAATAAAGAAATTAAACAGGAAGAACCTGACATAAATGACCTACTATCTGAGAGTGTTTATTCTTCAGTTATAAGCCTGCTTATTGTAGGAAGTTATGTTGCAATATTTTTTATGTTAATTCAGATGCTAAACGACTATAATATTTTTGCTCCCCTTATTCTAATTTTTGAAAGAATTCTAAACATTAGTCCTCAAATACTCACCCCTATTTTAAACGGCTTAGTTGAAGTGACCAAGGGTTGTATGGATGTTAGTCTGCTAAATATAGATATAAAACTTATGAGTGTTATTTGTTCGTTCTTAATTTCTTTTGGAGGCTTTAGTATTTACGCTCAGGCAATTAGTTTTTTGGGTGGATGTAAGGTTAATTTAAAATTTTTTCTACTTCAAAAATTTACTCACGCAATTCTTAGTACTATTTTAGCTATCATATTTATATATATTTTTAACTTGCTATAAAAAAACTAGCTATTTAGCTAGTCTTTTTTTATTTTCCATTATAATAATCAATTATTAACCCTTTAAGCTCGTCATAAACAAATCTTATTGAATTTATTTTTTTTCCTAAAAATTCGAAACTCACTAAAAGTGCGTTTATAATTTTTAAGTCTTTATATTTATTAGAATAAATCATTGCTTTTAAAATAAATACTAAGTTTTCTTTTTTGTCTGGTTTAATTTTAGGGTCAGACTTAATAATTTCAAGGAGATGTTTTTCAATGCGATGCATATCCTCAAACAATAAATCTTCTTTGGTTTTTTCTTGTATTTTTATCTCTCTTTGTTTTTCTTCTTCTAAAATTTCTTTACTAACTTCACCTCTTAGTTCTTTAATAACATCCACATTGTCTTCTTTACTAAGTCCAAATCTGAATGCAACTACATCTCTAAACGGAACTAAAACGGTTTCAGAAAAGGCATGATAATCACCTTTATTGTCTAGTGTTGGAAAATTATCCTTAATGAACTCATAAAAATCTATACTTTTAGAGTCAAACTCAACTAACAAGCAAAAAATTAAAGCAATAGCTGTTTTCTCCTCAGCCGGCAGTTTAAACACTCCACCATTAAAGCGGTTTGTAATTTCACTTTTTCTGAAATCCCTTTCAAAACTAAAACCTATTAAAGATTGTTGTATATACTCAAAAAGAGCAGGTGAATCTTCAATTTTTTTCAGTACCTGTGCAATTTTAACATCCGCTAGAATAAACTTACCATTAATTAAATTATTAATGCTACTAATAAAATCGGCTGCTTTTGTAATATCCTGAGCCTTATATTCCGTCATAATATATGTCTCCTTATTTTTTATATTATACCATATGTTGTGTTCTTTATCAAAACCCTTTAGACTACAAAGTTAACTGAGCATACTGCGTTTTTTAAAGTGTGAAAAACATTTACTTTGTTAAATGATTTGTGCTATAATTTAACGTGAAATGATAAAAAAAGGAGACTGGATTTTGGACTTTATTGCAGATAGTACCGTTAATAAGCTAATATTGCTTTTCGTGCTCGATAAAATGGAAATTCCACTTACCGAAAACTCGATTGTAGCTATTACCACAAGCAGAAATAGCTGGCTGAATTATATGGATTGTAAAGATGTATTATGGCAATTAATTGAAGTTGGCTTTGTTTATAAAACTGTAGATAAAACTTCTGAGAGTCGTTATAATATTACCTATGAGGGTAGAAACTGCCTTAGTCACTTCTTTTTAAAAATACCTTCAAGTCTTCGCGAAGAAATTACTGCTTTTGCAAAGAATAATAGAATGAACTTCAAACGTGCTCAGGAGTATGTTGGAGATTATTATAAAAACCCTGATGGTTCTCACACAGCAGTGCTAAGAATTAGAGACCCACTAGAGCCTCAGAGCCTGTTTGAAATTAAACTAAAACTTCCTACAAGGCACTCTGCTATTATTGCAGTAAAAAAATGGAAAGACAAAGCTCCCAAAATTTATGAAAATATTTATGAATTATTAGGCGAATAAGTCCACAAAGTTTGTGGGCTTTTTTATTATACAACTTCATAAAAAAAAACTAGCTGGAAAGCTAGTTTTTGTTTTTTATTCAACTACTATTATTACAAGTGCAACTAAAATTAAAATCAGTCCGAAACTTTTCATAATAATTATAAGCCTATCGTTGGCATCAACATGAGAGGTTTTTCTAACCATACGGCAAAACCTAGTTGAAATTAAACTTAAGGTTAATCCTATAATGGCAAGAACAATTCCTAACATTACATTACCTTGCATAAGCCTACTAAATAGTCTAGATAAATCTATACCTTCTTGTAGCATCGACCAGTTAATCATCGCCTAACCCCTAATATTTTGATAATTTATTATAATTTATATAACTCAAAATGTCAAGTACTAAATACTATTATTTTTGCATATCTTCAGACTAAAATATTTTAGTTATATTTTTATAACAAAGTAAATTTACTATAATTTATTGTATTATTTATAAATTATTTTTACCACTAATATTAATAAAAAATAGGTCAAAATTAAGACCTACTTTGTTTACTGTTTTTTATTACCTTATATGAACGCTTACCATAAACATAAACAGAAATTGCTAACGTTATAAGTCCCATATAGGTAACTATTAAATGAAATGGGCTTATCCACCTCTCAAAAAAGCATAAAATTAAACCTGAACTGCTAACCGCCATTGCAAGTTTACCTGACCAATTGCTAGCTGCCACAAATTTATATTTTAATAAAACCAAGCCATTAAGCACTAAATAAGAATCAAAAATAATAAAAATAACAAGCACCCAAATTGGCAATACTCCGTTAATAACAAAGACTACAACAGCACTAATTCTAATAAGTTTATCTGCTAGCGGGTCAAAAAGTTTCCCAAGATCAGAAATTTGATTAAAGCGTCTTGCAATGTAACCATCTAAAATATCTGTTATATTTGCTACCACAAAAATAATTAAACCTTCAATTGCTCCTACATTTAAATATACATAAATAAATACTGGAACTAAAATTAGTCTAATTAATGTAAGTAGATTTGGCACTGTTAAAACTTTATTGTTTTGCATACTTTTACTCCTAAATATAGTCTTGACCATTATAACATAAAACAAACTTGTTGTGTAGTAATGTGAACAGCTAAAAATGTAGAATTAACTACATTTTTAGCTGTTTTACTAAGCAATATCAGAATCAATTTCTTCAGCTATTATTCCCGAATTTTCTTGTTCTATTTTATTCTTATTTTTAAAATAATAAACACTAACTGCAATGCCAATTACAAAACCAGTCGCACCTTTTATAGGATAAAATAAATCAATTATATTACCAAAACCCATTCGACTAACCGCGTAGCCAAAAAGCATAATAACAATAACTGTTACTACTCTGTTTTTAAAATGTGGTTTTAGCCAATTGGTCATAGAAAATGCAACAGCTATCATGGTCATAAAAATTCCCATAAAAATTATTATAGTATAGAAACTACCAAGTAGTGGACTTATTTCTTTCGCAATGCCTATCATAGGCATATCTGAGCTATAAATAGCAGTGCTAGCACTATAAAGTGCAAGCAGAGATAAAATAATTCCTACAACAAACAAAAAAGAAAACAGAATACTGCTTTTTTTAGCTTCACACTCAGTGTAAGTATCACCAATTTGAGTAAGTAATACACCTGTTGCATTCAAATTGCTACCCGCATAAGATAGAGCGCTAAAAACACCTACAGATAATGTACCAACTCCTAAACCGCTATTAATATTAGCCACATTTATGCCCTTAGTGGCAAAATAATAGATGCTTGTTATTGAAAGAGTTACAATAATTGTAGGAATAATAATTGATGAAACTCTTAAAACTCTTTTTAGTCCACCGCTTACAATAAAAACAACCAGTAGACTTATTACAATGCTAAGCCACGGGAAACTATAAGTTGCTATAGTTGACTCTGCAACAGAATCAATCCCTGCTATTGTTGCTGATAGAGCACTGAACACAGAAAACAGAATTAACACATCAAAAATAGGTGAAAACTTTCCAAAAATAAGTTTTGTAATATCTGTTATATTTCCAGCTTTTATAAGTTTTCCAAGTCTAGCATAAGAAAAAGCAGTTATAGCAAAAAAAATAAATATTGTCACCATAAGTACTATATTAAAATATCCATAATCACCTAAAAAGGAAACTATTTCTCGCCCACTTGCAAATCCTGCTCCAATTATTGAACCAAGTAGCAAGGCCACTGTATTAAAAATTTTTTTATTATCAGTCTTCGTTGTATCTTTCATATTTTTTCCTAAGTAAAATTAATGTTATTTAAATTTAACATTTATAGGCTTTTTGGTCAACAAAATAAACTAACTTAGCTCTCTAATTTCTTTTCTATTTTTATAGTAAAAACCTATTACACCTAAAATAAAAATTAAACCAAACATACCTTCAATCGGATAAAACATTTCTACAATATAAGAAAACCCTAGGCGACTTACAATAAATGCCACAAAAATAATTATGCTTATGGATAATAATTTGTCTTTAATGTAGTTTTTTAGCCAGTTATTAAGGGCAAAACTGCAAGCTAAGAGCGTTGTAAAAATGCCAAACAAAATAACTAAAGTAAGTGCCACCAAACACCTCTCCAAGGCTGTATGCCACTCTTATCATAGGCATTTGAGCTTCTACTACAAGGCTACTACTATTTAACAAAACTAGCAGTACCAGCCCTACACAAATAGCAATTAAAAAACTACTCATAAAAGCGATTTTATTAGCATTCTTTTTTGTAATTAAAGCGCCCATCTGTGCAACAATAATGCTTACTGCTAGCATATTCATACAAACATAGAGTAGAATGGAAAACATTCCTGTTCCAGTGCCTATAAAACTAACCTCCTGAATTGTTACACCAGTATATACATCTCCAAATAGTAAAAATAGGACAGATACCAGTACTACGAGTCCTATCATAACTGGCACAATAATAGAGTTAACCGATAATATGCTCTTAAGCCCTCCCGTTACAATAATAATGACTAAAACACTTAATATTATGGAAAAATAAGGAAAAGTATAGTCCACAAAAACATCTGAGGCTAGGGCGTCAGCTCCTGCTAACATTGCAAAAATGCTTACAAATAGACTAAGTAATATTACAGCGTCTAAAATAGGAGCATACTTTTTAAAAACAACCTTTGTGATGTCGCTTAAAGATTTTGGTTTAATAAATTTGCCTACCCTTATAAAAATATAAATTATATAAAAAATAAGCAGGCTCATAAGTATCACTAAAAAACCAGCATTAGCACCATAGCCCGAAAAAAAAGTTATAATTTCCTTGCCACTTGCAAATCCTGCACCTATTACTATTCCTAAAACTAAAAAAGCTGTTTTAATAACTGTTTTATCTGTCATAACTCTAGTATTAACCTTAAAATATTTTATTAATCATAAACAAATATATTAAATAAACTTTCTAATTAGCACAAAAAAAACAACTCACAGGGAGTTGTTTTTTTGTTATTTTGAATAAATAATTCTTCTACATTGTTCACATTCGATGTAACCTTTGTCTTTAATGCGTTCTAGTGTGGTTGATGGAAGATATGTTCTACAGCCCCCACAAGCATTGTTATTAAGACTTACAACAATTGGAAAAATGTTATCTTTTCTTAAATTTTTGTATTTTTCGAAAAGTTCTTTATCTAGTCCCTTTTCTTTTTCTTTAAGTGTCCCTTGAAGTTCTCTTACTTTTGGAGTCACTTCTTTAATGAAGTTATCATAAGCATCTTTATTTTGTTTATGCTTTTGTCTTGCTATCATAACTTTTTTCTTAGTGGTTTCAAACTCTGTTAAAACTGTATTAATTTTGTTTGCCTGCCCTAAAAGTTTTTTCTCAAGCTCTTTTAAGTTAGCCGAAGCTTTTTTAATTCTATTTTCAAGGTCGTGCATTTCTTCTGGTTTTAAATCACTTAAATCTTGCTTAGAGTATTTATCAACTAAAGAAATACCCTTTTCTTTAACCTCTTCAATTCTTTCAAACTCTTTTAAAAGTCTTCCTGCTTCGTGGTTAAGATCCCCAGTTTTACTGCTTGCATCTTTAACATATTTTATCATATAGTTTGCTTGCTTTTTGTTTTCATTACCAGCTATTTGCTTTTGAATTTTCAAAAGTTCAGCATCTGTATTTTGATATTCTAAAAAATTTTCTAACATCTTATTCTCCCTCTCTCATTTTCTTTTCATATTTTCTCATAACTCTGTCAATGCGTTTAATTTGTGCTTTATATTCTTTGTTAAGTTCGCCAACTAATTCACCTATTTTTAAAATCTTTGCTTTTTCAAGTTTAATATACTCAATAAAATGGTCGCTATATTCTCTTAGGTTTGTAACACCAAAATGAAGTTCCAAATCAGTAATTCTCATTCTTCCTGCTCTTACTTTCATAATAATGTAAAACTTACCATTTTCTTTAATAACTACGTCTTCAATAATTCTAAAACCAATTTGCAGTAGGTAACCTCTTAATTTGACTGCGTTTTTCATCGGTTGCAAAACAAGCTCATCCACTCTTGTTTTACTCTCTTTAATAATTTTAATAATTTCCATTCCGCCCATTCCAGCAATAACGGCTGAGTCTACAACATCGTGTTTTGTTATTGTAGAAAATCCGTTGCCTTCTCTGAAACTAATAAACGGCAAAATGTTTAACGTGCTAGCTAGTCTTACCGCTTTGTTTAAACTTTGCGGGCTTATATCTGATGCTATTACGTTATAGGCTTTGCTTTGTAAAATAAGTTCTGCTGTGACTTGCCCATGGTCGCAACCAATGTCGGCAATAGTTCTGGCACTAGAACAAAAGTTTACAATTGTTTCTAATCTTTTTCCTAAATTTAATACTGTACTCATATTAATCAACAAAATCCTTTAATTTTTTACTTCTGTTTGGATGACGTAATTTTCTTAGTGCCTTAGCTTCAATCTGTCTTATTCTCTCACGAGTTACGTTAAACTCACGTCCAACCTCTTCAAGTGTTCTAGGGTGAGCATCATCAAGACCGTATCTTAGTCTAATTACTTTTTGCTCTCTTGGTGTTAATGTATCAATAACTGCTAGTAGTTGTTCTTTTAGCATTGCTCTGTTTGCAGCTTCTGCTGGACTAAGTGAAGTTTCATCTTCAATAAAGTCACCAATTTTGCTGTCTTCTTCTTCACCTACTGGGTTTTCAAGACTAATAGGGTCAAGTGCAATTTTTTGTATTTCTGCAACTTTTTCCTCTGTTATGTTAAGTTTTTCAGCAATTTGTTTTGCTGTTGGTTCACGACCAAGTTCTTGCAATAATTTTTTACTCACTCTACTCAGTTTGTTAATGGTTTCCACCATATGAACAGGAATTCTTATTGTTCTTGCCTGATCTGCAATAGCTCTTGTAATTGCTTGTCTTATCCACCAAGTAGCATAGGTACTAAACCTAAATCCTTTTGTGTGGTCAAACTTTTCTACTGCTTTTAAAAGTCCAATGTTACCCTCTTGAATAAGGTCAAGAAACTGCATTCCACTCTTTCCGGTGTAACGCTTAGCAATAGAAACTACAAGTCTTAGGTTAGCCTCACAAAGCCTTGCTCTTGCAAGTTCATCGCCTTGTTCCATACGTTTTGCTAGGTCAACTTCTTCTTGTGCTGTTAGTAGTGGAACTTTACCCATATCTTTAAAATACATTTTAACAGGGTCAGAAACACTTGCTTGGTTAATTAGGGTTTCATACTCGTGTGGTTTTAGTGCTGCTTTTTCTTCTGTTGGAGTTATTTTTATTCCCTCGCCCTTAAGCCAGTCAATAACGCCTTTCACTTCTTTAGCAGAAAGGTTGTACTTTAAAAAGCGAATATTAATGTCTTCTTCTGGAACAGCACCTTTCTTTTTTGCTTTTTTAAAAATTTTATCTATGTCTATTTTATACTTTTCGTAAATCAAGTTATTATGCCTCCGTTTTTTTATTTGTAATGTCTTTTGTTACTTTTTGAAGTTTTTGCATTAGTTTGTTTTTTTTGTCTTTATCTGTTTCAATGTTGAATAGTTCAATAATGTTTTTTTGTTTTTTAAGTAAATTATCTAATTCCAAATTCTTAGCACATTCTTTGTAGTATTGTTGAATGTTTTCAATATTTTTAAAGTCGTAATCTATTATGCTTTTTATTTCTTTATTTTCTTCTAAATTAAAAGCGGTAAATAAATCGCCAACTCTTACTTGTTTACTAGAGTTTTGACTTTTTACAATAAAGTCATACAGCCTTAAGTGACTATTATTTTCAAAAGCCTCTCTCATGGGAAGTTTTACAAGCGGTTGTTTATGAATTATGCTCGCAAGAATAAATTCGCCTGCTTTAAAGTTTGCATCTTTATTTTTACTAGCTTCCGCATTTTCACTTTCCTGTTTTACATTTCTTAGTTTAAATTCAAGGTCTCGCCTCAGTGAATGAATGTCCACTCCTGAGAAGTCCTTTATTTGATTTAAGTAAATTTCTCTCTCTGCACTATTTTTAAGGTTTTTAACCTCTTCAAGCCCTACGTCAATAAATTTTGTGACCTCTCGATTGTTTGATAGGTCAAAACCTTTTGCTAGGCTTGCTATTTTATAATCGTTTAGTGGCAGGGACTCATTTATTAGTTTTTTATAAGCTTCGTTGCCATATTTTTTTATGTAATCATCTGGATCTAAGCCTTCTGGCATACCAACCACATAAACATTTAAGTTCTCTACTTGCAAAATATCTAAACTTCGCATAGTGGCTTTTTGACCAGCCAAGTCTCCATCATAACTTATTATTACCTTATCAGCAAAGCGTTTTATTTCTTTTGCATGATTTTTTGTAAGAGCTGTGCCCATTGTTGCAACTGTATTATCAAACCCTGCGTTATGTAGTGCTATAACATCCATTTGCCCTTCAACTAAAATAACTTCTGTAAGTCCTGATTTTTGTTTTAATTTTTTAAGTAGATTAATTCCATATACAATTCTACTCTTGTCAAACAATAGAGTTTGAGCTGTATTTCTATATTTTGCAAACTTACCGTCCGCCAGTGCTCTTGCACTAAAACCAACTACTTGTCCATAACTATTAATTATAGGAAACATCAGTCTCTCTGCCATTATGTCATAATAGTTGCCTTTTTGACCTCTATCAATTAATCCGGCTTCTTTTAAGTCTTCTTCTTTGTAACCTTTTGTTTTTAAATGTTTTACTAGGTTTGTCCAGCCAGGGCTGTAGCCCAGTCCAAACTTGGTTATGGTGTTTTTATCTAGTCCCCTCTTATGTAAATAATCAAGTGCTATTTTACCCGATTCGGTAAATAACATTTTATTATAGAAAATAGCTGCCTCTTTATTTGCCTTTGTAAATAAGTCTTTTTTTTCTTTTTTTTCTTTAATATTTTTATCACCAGAAAAAATAGGTACTTCCATACCCGCAGCATCTGCCAGTATTTTTACTGCTTCCATAAAATCAATGCTTTCCATTTTTTGAACGAACGTAATTACATCTCCACTCTCGCCACAGCCAAAGCATTTGTAAAACTGCTCTACTGGGTTAACTGTAAAACTTGGTGTTTTTTCGTTGTGAAAAGGACAACAGCCCCAGTGGCTCTTGCCTTTTTGTTGTAAGGTTACATATTTACTAACGGTACTTACAATATCATTATTAAATTTTAATCTTTCAATAAAGTCGTCTTTGTATCCTTTGTTGTTCATCCGTACCTCATGTGATTTTTTGGCAAAATTCGCTTAAAAAACCATGCTAACTCATCATTAGCTCCTTCTATAATTATTATTCGACACAAAAGTGTAATTTCCTAACAATTTTTTAAAATAAATTAATAAGTCAAATAAAAATTTACAAAAACCTAAAATTTGTATAGCTAAACTGACCAAAAACCACTCATAATTTTGTATAGTTTCAACAAAAAACAAGGTTACCCTTGTTTTTTATTTATTAAATCATGTGACCTTTATCAAAGTCTATATTATCCTCTATAGCTTTTTCGTGAGCCTTATCTACAAATAACTCTAGTTTTTCTTCTAAAATTTCTGTAACCTCTTTGTGAGCCTTTATCTTGAATTTTAATTTTTTAAGACTACCGTAATCTTCACTATATTCATTTTCACAAAGATAATTAACTCTTTCTTTAATACAATTTTTAGTAAAGTCAGAAACATTCTCATCAGCATTTGCAAAAACTTTATCCTCATTAACTAACCATAAAATTTCTGGGTTTTTAGCAATATCTTTTATTAGTTCATTATTGAATCTTGAGTTATCTCCATTTATGTGATTTAATCTTCTAAGTATATTTAAATCATCAATCTTTTTAATTGCTTCTCTTAGTTTAAAAAACTTTCTTGTATCTATATTAATGTTAACTACATTTCTTTTAGTTTTTCGCACATTTTCTTCACTTGCTTCCCAAAAAACACCATAATAGGCACCTTTTTTCATTTTGGCTTCAAACTCTAAACCATACCCATTTTTAAAAGTCTTTAAATAACTTCTAAGTTTAAAATAACTTTGTATTTCATTTTTTGTTATGTCTAATTTTTCCATAAATTTCCCCTTTGATATTCTTATATAATTATAGTACTTAAACCATTAAAAGTCAATAGCAAATTTTTTAATCAAATATAAAAAACCTTGCATTTTAATAATACAAGGTTCTTATTAATAAAGTTTAAATTTATGCAGTTTCGAGGCTCGACTTGTGGTGTCAAAGCAGTAATATTTTTTATATTAAACGAAAACACAGCAAAAAAGCGTTAGTTTGTGTTAAATTCGAGGCTCGAAGTATTTTGTCCAAGCAGGAGCATATATGAAATATGTGACTGTTTGGCAAAGTGCTTCAGTTAACGATGAAATTAACCAAAATAACGCTTTTGAAGATTAAGAATTCTTAATAGCTGCGTGTGCTGCTGCTAAAATTGCAATCGGAACTCTAAATGGACTACAACTTACGTAGTTAAGCCCTATATTATGGCAGAATTCTACAGTGGCTGGGTTTCCAGCTTGCTCACCACAGATTCCTACTTTTAGGTCAGCTCTTGTCTTTTTTCCTAAATTATTAGCCATTTTAACAAGTTGACCAACACCTTCAAAATCTAACCTAGCAAATGGATCAAAATCAAAGACTTTCTTTCCATAATAATCTTTTAAAAATTTACCAGCATCATCACGGCTAAAGCCATAAGTCATTTGAGTTAAATCGTTAGTACCAAAACTGAAAAACTCCGCAGACTCGGCAATTTTATCTGCAAGTAAGCATGCACGAGGTATTTCTATCATAGTACCTACTTTATATTTTAAGTCTACTCCTGCTTTTTTAATAATACTATCGGCAGTTTTAACTACAATTTCTTTAACAAAATCTAGTTCTTTTTTGTCGCCAACTAGTGGAATCATAATTTCTGGAGTTACTACAAAGTTACTTGTTTTATTAACTTTAATAGCTGAATTAATTACCGCTGTTGTTTGCATACGTGCAATTTCTGGGTAAGTAATAGAAAGTCTTACACCACGATGCCCTAGCATTGGGTTAGTTTCTTTTAAACTTTCAACTTTTTCTTTTAAGGTTTCAAATGAAACATTCATCTCTTTAGCTAAAGCTTTAATGTCATCTTCTTCATGAGGTAAAAACTCGTGAAGTGGTGGGTCTAAAAAGCGAATAGTAACAGGGTGTCCCTGCATAGCCTTATATATTCCTACAAAGTCTTCTTCTTGCATTGGTAAAATTTTATCAAGTGCTTTTTCTCTTTTAGTTTCATCCTCAGCTAAAATCATTTCTCTAACAGCCATAATACGGCTCTCTTCAAAAAACATATGCTCGGTTCTAGTAAGTCCAATACCCTCAGCTCCAAATTGCAGTGCTTTTTTTGCATCAGCTGGAGTGTCGGCATTTGTTCTTACACCAAGAACTTTAATTTTTTTTGCCCAACCTATTACGGTTTCAAAGTTTTTACTAAGTTTAGCATCGGTAGTTTTAATTAAACCCTCATAAATTTTACCAGTTGAGCCATCAATAGAAATATTATCGCCGGCTTTAAAAGTTTTTCCGCTAAGTTCAAACTCTTCAGCTTCCTCGTTTATTTTAATTTCGCCACAACCAGCAACACAAGGAAGTCCCATTCCACGAGCAACAACTGCTGCGTGTGAAGTCATTCCACCTCTTTGAGTAAGTACACCTTGACTGGCGTTCATACCCTCAATATCCTCAGGAGAAGTTTCTGCACGAACCAGTACTGTTTTAGTACCTTTTTCTTTAAGTTCAACCGCTTTTTTAGAGTCAAACACTATTTGACCGCTACCTGCACCTGGGCTTGCTGGAAGACCTTCGCCTATAACTCTACCCATTTTTAGTGCGTCCTCATCAAATTGAGGATGCAGTAGTGCATCAATTTGGCTTGGGTTAATTTTTAGAAGTGCTTGCTCTTTTGATAAAAGTCCCTCATCTACCATATCAACAGCAATTTGAAGTGCAGCTTTTGCTGTACGTTTTCCGTTTCTTGTTTGAAGCATATAAAGCTTACCGTCTTCAATAGTAAACTCCATATCTTGCATATCTTTATAATGATTTTCTAAAGTGTCACAAACCCTTTCAAACTCAGCATAAATTTTTGGGTATTGCGCATTAAGTTCTTCAATAGGTTTAGGAGTTCTAATTCCTGCTACAACGTCTTCACCTTGAGCATTAATTAAGTACTCACCGTACATACCATTCTCACCCGTGCTTGGGTTTCTGGTAAAGGCTACACCTGTACCACTGTTTTCGTTTTTGTTACCAAACACCATTGTTTGAATATTAACAGCTGTACCCCAGCTACTTGAAATATCATTCATTCTTCTGTAGGCAATTGCTCTACCTGTGTTCCAACTCTCAAATACCGACTTTATCGATTTTAAAAGTTGATCGTTAGTGTCTTGTGGGAAATCTTCCCCTGCAAGAGTTTTATAAACTGCTTTATACTCAGCCACTAATTCTTTCAAATCCTCAGCCGTTAGGTCAGTATCAAGTTTTGCACCCTTCTCGCGTTTTTTAGCTTCTAAGGTTTTTTCAAACTCGTCCATATCTAAATTCATAACAACGTTACTAAACATTTGAATAAAGCGTCTATAGCTATCAAACGCTAAGCGCTCGTTAGAAACCCTGCTAAAACCTATAACGGTTTTATCGTTAAGACCTAAGTTTAAAATAGTATCCATCATTCCTGGCATACTAACTCTTGCGCCACTTCTAATACTTAGTAGTAGCGGATTACTCTCGTCTCCAAATTTTTTGTTGTTAATTTTCTCAGTTTTTGTAATCGCCTTATAAATCTCGCTTATAATAACGTCATCTATTTTTTTATTGTCTTCATAATATTTTACACAAGCATCTGTACTCACTACAAACCCTTGAGGTACAGGAAGTCCAAGCTTAGTCATTTCACCAAGGTTTGCGCCCTTACCACCTAAAGTATTACGCATAGTAGCGTCGCTCTCTGTAAACATATAAACATATTTTTTGTGCATATTGTGTCTCCTTTTATATTCCTTTAATCACACAACTATTATGTTACTAAATTAGTAACATTAAAGCAAATAAAAAGCCTTAAAATAATAAAAAAGTCATTAATAGTTAAATGACTTTTGTTTAAATATAGACTTTTTTGATTTATATTTTTTTAATTACAAAGTTTCTTTCTAATTTTTCAAATAAAACCACTTTTTCAACAACAGTAAAGCCCATTTTTTCAAAATTGCTTCTACTATGTACGTTTTTAGGATGATAATAAGAAATTAAATACTTTGCACCGTTTTTTTTGGCATAATTAAAATAAAATTCTATACTTCTTCTTTGAATAGCTTGCCCTCTAAACTTTGGTCTTACAACAATGTTTTTAAAATCAAAAACTTCTTTTTCTAGGGCGCCTTCAAAATATTTACTCAAACCTTTTTTAATAAAATTGAAATCATTATTAAGCATAGTATAGCCCATTAAATAATTCTCTTTATTATAAATTCCTAAAACTAAGGCATCGGGTTTTTCTATACATTTTAACGCATACTCCACTGTTGGAGCTATATATTTGTCTTTGTCTTCTAAAACTTCATACATTTCTTTGTTTATTTCTTCAACTGAGTTTACATTCTCTTTTGCAAAGGGCACAAAATATAAACCATCATATTCCATTTTATCCATTATGTAACTCCTGTAAAAGTCTTAAAGCTGTTTTATTGTTTTTAATTTTTTTTCTGTTCTTGCTTCAAAATTTTTAATTATAATACCTAAAGTTTCATTTAGCGTACTTTCAGTAGTATTTATTGTGTCTAGTCTGTCAATTTCGGTGTTATACAGCACTTTAATTGTGTTAAACATACCAACAGATAGTTGTTTACAATTTATGGTGTTACAACTGCCACAAACAATTGCGCCAGTGTTTAGATTTAAGTGTTTTTTGTTAATAAACTCAGCTTTACAATTGTCACAAGTTTTAAAGTTAAATCTGTAACCTAAAACCTTTAACATTCCAAGTACAAATTTTAAAAGAACCAGTTTTGGGTTAATTTTGTCGTAGCACATTGCTCTTAGAGCTTTTAACAGGTTAATAAACACAATTGGGCTTGACTGTTCTTCCATAAGGCTAGCTTGTACCACTTCAAGCAGTGCAAAAGCCGTGTAGTAAGTGTTTATGTCTTTTGTAAGGTCAAAGAAGCTATCTTCTAGCTCTGCGCTTGTAACTACGTAGTAAGCGCCCCTTTTTACAAGTAAAAAGTTAGCAAAACAAAAAGGCTGACTAGCAAACTTTAGTTTTGCCTTATCAGACCTCACTCCTTTTAAAACAGCACTGATCATGCCATTTTCTAAGGAAAATAGTTTTATAATTTTATCTTTTTCCCTGTAGTCTATACTACTTAAAACAACCGCCTTAAGTTTTAGGTTTTCCATTAAAACTCCCTAATATCTTCTTGTGTGTGTGCCAAATCATAACCAAATGGCAACATATTTTTCATATTCTCTGGGTGTTGAACTGCACTATAAAGCATTAAAAATCCAACCGTTTCTTCTTTTTTTGCATATTTTGCGTTAAGCCACGCTAGTTTTGCAAAATCGTTAATAAATTTTTCCATAACACCCTCCTAATTCATTTAAGCGTATACATATAGTATATTCAAATTAGTCATTTATATGTTTTTCTTATCATATCCGAATTCGTTAATTTCTGTTTGCTTTTGCCTCCAGTTTTCTTTAACCTTTACCCAAATATTAAGGTAAATTTTGCTATGAACAAGGTTTTGAATGTCAAGTCTTGCACTTCTGCCAATACGTTTTAACATAGACCCGTTCTTACCTATTATTATATTCTTATGTGTGGGTCTTTCGCAAATGATTATGGCATCTATTTCAATAATTTTTTCTTTTTGTTCAAATCGTTCAATTGCAACAGCTATTCCGTGAGGTATTTCCTCTTGCAAATACCATAGTGCTTTTTCTCTAACAATCTCACTTGCAATAAAGCGTTCTGTCTTGTCTGTGTGCACTGTATCAGGGTAATATTTAACCCCTTCAGGTAAATATTTTAAAATTGTTTCTGTTAAAACATCAACATTTTTGCCCTTCAGGGCGCTTGTTGGAACAATTTCTGTAATATTTTCAAGTTTATTAAGTTTATCAAGCTTTGGGTATAGTCTTTCAAAAGTAGTTTCATCTGTTTTGTTTACTACTACAATTACTTTAACATCTGTTTTTGCATACCCTTCAATCAATTCAAGCTCTTCATCCCTAAACGGTTTTGTAGCATCAAGTAAATATAAAATTACATCAATCCCCTCGAGTGCTGAGTTAATGCTCTTTAGCATATATTCATCAAGTTTAGTTTTTGGCTTTATTGTACCTGGTGTATCTAAAAATACAACCTGATGGTTTTCACTATTTAGTATTCCTGTAATACTATTTCTTGTGGTCTGTGGTTTTGGGCTTACTATTGACACTTTTTCTTTAATTATGCTGTTAAGTAGAGTGCTTTTGCCCACGTTTGGTTTACCAATTATGGTAACAAAACCTGATTTAAACATTTTTTTCTCCTAGTCTCTTTTTAATTTAAATTTCTTTAAAATAGTTTCTTCTTGTGCTCTCATTAATTTTTTATCCAGCTCATCAATATGATCATAACCAAACAAATGTAGTAGTCCATGTACAAACAAGTAGCAAATTTCACGTTTTGTTGAATGTCCATATTCTTTTGCTTGTTCCCCTGCTTTTATTACATTAATTACAATATCACCCAAGAGAACTCTTTTAGTATGTGGATTAACGTCCATTGGATAAGTCTTTTTGTTAATTTTTTTGTTAAATACGTTTTCTAGGTTAGGAAAACTCAGTACATCTGTAGTTTCATCTATTTTTCTTGTTTCATTATTTAATGTTTGCATTTCCTCGTCTGTCACAAAGTCCACGTAAACTTCAATTTTTCTAGATTTTTGTTCTTCTAGCTTTAAAGTATGCTTAAAAATCTTCTTTAAACATTTTTTTGTGTCTTCATTAAATTCTAAATCGTTTTCTACAAAATTAATCATTTTCTTCCTCTTTAATTATCTATTATATTTATTTTTACATGGCACTCAATGTAAGCTGTAATGCTATAAATGTCATCGTTTTTCTCTACTGTTATAAATTTTTTTACAGGTTCTATATTAATAGGTACTTTTTCTTTAGCCCAAATTAGTGCTTCGTTTTTAAGTTCCTGTTCATAGTCATCAAAATTTTGAGTTATGGTAATTGGTGTAGTCTGATAATAAGTTGTTCTAATTACCTTTATAGGAATTATGTTGTTATTAAACAAATATCCTGTGCTAAGCTCTTCTACAAAGTTCACATATGGATTAATTTTGTTTTTAACCTCAAATTCACTTCCAAATAGTCCTAGACTAACTTGCTGAGTACTTTTACCAGTTTTTATATACTGGGTTTTTTCTGTCTCAAAGTTAACTGTATGACTATACCATACTTTTGCGAAAACTTCACCTATTGCAAGGCAATTTGTTGTAGCATTATTTCCATTTTTAAAATGTCCTGCAATTAGCGTGTCTCCGCGCTTTACTACATCGCCTACCTCAACAAGAGCTGTGCCCTGAACGACGTTTACAGCCGTTATAATGGCGTCAAAATCAGAAACTAGGCTGGCAGTTGAACTTAGGTTTTTAATAACCTCTGGTACTCTAACTTCTTTTATGTTAACTATTAAGCTACTGCCCTTTTTTAAAATGCTAACCATACTGATGTTATCAAGGCTTTGTTGTAAATTATTTTCAAGGCTTGCAACTGTTTTGCCTGAATATACTCCGCCAACCCTAGCACCCTCAGCACTAAGAGAGTTTAATATCTCTTGTTTGGTTATGTCGTCTAGCCCGTAAATCTCAATATTCCAAATAAAATTATTTGAAACAATTACAGTTAACAAAATTAGAAAAATGCCAATAATAAACCCTACATTCTGTTTTAAATGTTGTAAAAAGTAACTAAGTCCATAGCGTTTTTCTATGCTCACATTATAACATGAATCATCAAGTGTGGACAAAACATTTTTAACCTTATGACTATCAACAGTAAACAAAATTTCTTTGTGGCTTGTCCTTTTTATGTCTTTTATTGCAATTTCTTTTCTTCTAAAGCGTTTAAAGATGCGGTTTAAGTTAAGTCCTGTTACTTTAATTCTTGTAACGTTTTCAAATATATTTTTAATCATCCTCTCCTACCTTCTCAACACCACTAATTTTTCCGCTGATGGTTACAGAGTTTATGTTAAGGTCTTTTATGTTAAGCTCACTACCAAAAATTTTAAGCTCTCCATTTTTAAGTTTTAACACAATTTCGACATCTGAAAATGCTAAAATATCTCTGTAGCCCTGTACATAAATTAAATTGCCACCTAAGTTTACATACTTGTACGTAGTAACTGCCCCCATAGGCGTAGAGCCAATTTGCTCGGTAAATTCATTCAAAAAATTAAACATAAAATTCTCCTAAAATAATCATTAAAACATTTTATGCTAAAAGCTTAAATTTAAGAATATTAACGCAATAAAAAAACCTCACAAATTGCAAGGTTTTTCATTATATTAAAAGGATAATACTTTAAACTACAAATCAACTGAGCGCATTAAAAAAGCGTTAGTTTTGTGCAAGTGCGAGGCTCGCACAGTTTTTGTAAGCAGGCGTGTACACTAGTACATAACTGTTTTCATATACAATTAAATAATAAAAAAGCGTTTATTTTAGGAAAGTTCGAGGCTCTGCTTGTAATGTCTAAGCAGGAGCGTACAAAGGTACGTGACTGTTTAGCGGTGCAAGCTAGGAACGATGAAATTTTCAAAATAAACGCTTTTTTTAGTAGCCTTTTCGTTTTAAAACATCAGCAAATAAAATCGCTTTTAGTTCTGGACTTAAATTTTCAACTTCTTCAATGAAGTCTCTTTCTTCTTCTGATAAGTCAATTGAGTTTAATCTTTCTCTCATTTCTTCAAGTTTTGTGTCAGTAGCTTGTTGTCCCTCAGATCTAGTCGCTTGAAGTTTATCTTCTCGTATTTTCTTTAATTTTTCTCTTTGATTTATTTCATATTCAAGACTTTCACGCCCAGCTTCTTCAAGTTCTTTTCTATCACTATCTTCTCTAAGCTGTTCATGATTGATTTGAGGTACAATAACAGATTGTAATTCTACTGTATCTTTATTATCTTTTTTGTTTTTAGTATTTTTACTGTTAGTTTTCTTTGTGCTAATTTTTTTATTATTAACAGACGATTCAATAACAATATATGCAATTATTGCAATAAATACTAATCCAATAATTAATTCTGGTCTCAAATAAAATTACCTCCGAAACTTATTTACTATCCCCTGATTTATTACCAAGGCGTTTTTTAGGTGTTGTTTTTATATCGGTTTTACCGCTTAAAGCATTTCTCATAGCTGTGTCTGAAATCATATTTTGCATTTTATAATATTCCATAACACCCATTTTGCCATCTTTAAAAGCTTCTGCAAGTGCTTTTGGAACTTCAGCTTCACTACGAAGTACTTGTGCACGCATTTTTTCGCTTTCTGCACGCATTTCTTGCTCTGTTGCTAGTGCTTCTGCTCTTCTTTCTTCTGCTCTTGCTTGAGCTACTTTCTTCTCTGCTTCTGCTGTTAGAGTTTGAAGCTCAGCTCCAATGTTTCTACCAACGTCAATATCTGCAATATCTACAGATAAAATATTAAAGGCAGTACCATCGTCAAGACCTTTCTCTTGAACCACTGCTGAGATAGCATCTGGGTTTTGAAGTACGTCTTCATGATTTTCTGCTGAACCTACTGTTGTTACAATACCTTCACCAACACGAGAAATAATTGTCTTCTCACCCGCACCACCAATTATACGGTCTAGGTTTGTTCTAACTGTTACTTTTGCTGTAACAAGAAGTTCGATACCATTTTTTGCAACAGCACTAATTCTTTTAGTTTCAATTACTTTTGGAGTAACTGATTCTTCAACAGCTTTTTGAACATCTCTACCAGATAGGTCAATAGCTTTTGCTTGTTGAACTGACAGACTGATTTTTGCACTGTGTGCTGAAATTAAAGCCCAAACAACACTGTCTACGTTACCACCAGCCAAATAATGAGTTTCAAGCTCGTGAATGTGTAAGTTAAGTCCAGCCTTTTTGCCTGAAATATAAGATTCTACAATTGGTTTAACTGCTATATTTCTTATTTTCATACCCATTAACCTACTCATGCTAATATGAGCACCTGAGACTAAAGCTCTGAACCAAATTTTTATTGGCATAACTGCAACAATTACAGCTATTAAAACAACCAAGGCACCTAGCCCAATAAACCACATTATGGTTTGATCAATTGCTCCTAATAAATTAAACATAAAATTTCTCCTTTAAATGTATGTGTCGTATCTCTATATTTTTTTTACAATAATCTCAGCACCATCTACCTCAATTACTTTTACGTAAGTGTTTTTAGGTAAATATTCGCCATTTGAATAAACCTGATAAGTTAAGTTATCTATTAAAACTTTACCAACTGGTTTACAAACTGTTTGAGTTAAACCTTCTTTGCCAAGTAAATTTGCATGATTTCTCTCATCAGTAGCATAATCTTTTGGTACGGCTGTTCTTGTTTCTACAAAACCTGTTTTTGACAATAATCCAAACCTTGCCGAATAGGTGAAAATTAAAATTAGAAAAAGGAATGCTGCAAACACAATAAATACCATTATGAAAACTTGAGTTAAGGTAACACCTACAATAATTCTAAACACAATGCCTAAAATACTCATAATAATGCCCATAATTCCAAAGATACCAAAGCCTGGTACAAAAATTTCAATTATACCAAGTACCATACCCACACTTAAAAAAATTGCAGATAGCGTACCCATTTCGGTAAAAAGAGTTATTATTTCATTCCACATAAACAGTTTGCCTCCTAATTAGATAGCTAATTATACCATAGTGAAACCACAAAATACAATACTTAATTTAAATTAACTAATATATTATATATTATATAGACAATATAAGCAAAAAAAAAGAAGCGAAAAAAGCGAAAAAGCAACTTATATAAAATAAAGTTGCCTCCCCACATAAGGTTAAATATTCGAAACAAAAATTGGGGATTTTGTTTCTACGAAATATTAACACATAAAAATTATGTTGGCAACAGTTTTTTAACTTTTTTCAACTTTTTTTTATTAAGTTTTTTAAAATATAACACTAAAAGATTATTTTTTTACTTGCGTTTTTTGTACCTTGCTATCTCTTTCGTAGTAAAACAAGTATTGTTGAGCATAGCCAGATAACTCTTTAAAGATATCTGTTAAGTTTTTTCTTATTAAAACTCTATTTGTTATTCTCTCTTTTTCGACAAAATAATTGTTATAAATTTTCTCAATCCAAGTATCTACAGGAAAAACTTCCATATTGTAGTAGGTAAATAAAAGTATGCAATCAGCAACTTTAGGTCCAACACCAGAAAGCTCGGTTAATTTTTTTATCGCTTCTTCTGTTTTTATTTTTTCTATTGTCTGAAGGTCAAAACTCTTAAGCTGATGTATGGCTTTTACTAAAGATTTTGCTCTATAGCCTACGCCTAATTCTTTAAACTCAGACTCTGTAATTTTACTTAACTGAGCTAGTGTAGGAAAAGCATAATATTCACCTAAATTATCGTCTTTTTTAAGCGTCCCATAGCTCGTGCAAAGCTTTTTTAAACTGCCTTGAATTCGTTTAATATTGTTATTGGCACTAATTATGAAACCAATAATAATTTCTAGCTTTGCTTGTCTTAAAATTCTTATGCCATAACCATATTCAACAGCGTTTTTCAAAACCTCAAACTTACTTAAGTCTTTCTTTATTTTATTATAGTCGGTTTGAAGGTCAAAATAGTTTTCAAAATAAGGAACATCACTACACTCAATTTCAATTCTTGTATTGAAATTAACCACTTTTGCAGTATGTTCGCCCGAATAAACTTGGTAGCCGTTTTCTTTAATTTCGTACCTAAAAACCTGCCCACACTCTAAAATGTGCGTGGTATTAAAACTATTAAAATCGTCTATTATTATTTTGTTTTTATTTATTTCATATTTCATGTTAAAATATTAACATAATAAAACCTCGCAAACAATGATTTTATAGCCTTTACCTTAATTTGCCAAACAAAAAATAAGTGTTGACTTTAGGGGGCTTTAATGTTAAAGTTTAGCTTGTGTGCTAAAAAGTACAACATTAATTGTACAAAAAAGTACATATACTAAACTTAACAGTTTAGATAAATTAGGAGAAAAATGAAAAATTTTAACGAACTGCAAATAGATGAAAATATTTTAAAAGCAGTTACAGAAATGGGTATTACTGAAACTACCCTAGTGCAAGAGAAAGCAATTCCCGCACTTAAAGAGGGCGATGATATTATAGTACTGAGCTCAACAGGCAGTGGTAAAACACTAGCTTTTGCAATTCCTGCAATTGAAAGCATTAATACAGAAATTAAAAAACCGCAAGTACTAGTTATTTGCCCAACAAGAGAACTTGCAATGCAAGTTGGTGAAGAATTTAGAAAATTAAGTAGATACCTACATGGAATTAAACCTTTTACTGTGTTTGGTGGTCAACCAATTAGCAGACAAATTCAAAAACTAAAAAGCAAACCAAATATTATTATTGGTACTCCAGGAAGAATTTTAGATCATATCGAAAGAAGAACTCTAAAACTTGAAACTGTTAGTATGTTAATTTTAGATGAAGCTGATGAAATGCTTAAAATGGGCTTTAGAGAAGACATTGAAAAAATTAGTAGAAAACTAGCAGGTCACAGACAAGGCGTTTTAGCTAGTGCAACTATGAATAAGGATGTTTTAAACCTTACTAAAAAGTTTTTAAGAAACCCTATTACAATTGACGCAGGTAATTCAAACTCACCTGCAAAAACTATAAGCCAAGAGTTTATTACAGTAAACCAAAAAGGTAAAAAAATACTTCTTATTAAAATGTTAAATGAACTAAACGGTAGTGCACTTGTTTTTTGTAATACAAAAAGAATGGTTTCAAACCTTTATAAACACCTAGGTGATAATGGTATTACAGCAAAAGAAATTCACGGCGATATGCGTCAGGGCGAAAGAACAAGAGCAATGACTGCATTTAAAAAAGGCATTGTAGATGTTTTAATTGCAACAGACGTTGCAGCACGTGGAATTGATGTTAATAACATTACTTGTGTAATCAACTATGATTACCCTTCAATGGAAGAATATTATATTCATAGAATAGGTAGAACCGGAAGAGCAAAACAAAAAGGTAAAGCTTACACATTCATTACTAATGGCGAGCAAATGTATAACTTAAATGCACTTAGTAAACGTCTTGACTTTACAGTGACAGAAAGCGAACTTAGCAACCCAATTAAATTAGTAGTAAAAAAACCAGCAGGTGGTTCAAAATCATCTTATAGTAGAAATCGCTTTAGCCAACGTGGTTCAAGTTCAGCTTCAAGTAGAACTGGAGGTAGAAAACCTTACGGTAAAAGCTCGGACAGCAGAGGCTCTTACAGCAAAAGCTCAGACAGTAAAAAATCTTACTCGAAACCTTATGCTAAGAGTGATGATGACAAAAAGTCTTATGGTAGAAGCGATGAGAAAAAGTCTTATGCAAAAAATGAAGATAGAAAACCTTACAGAAAAAGCGAAGATGGTAAAAAATCTTACGGTAGAAGTGATGATAGAAAGACTTATTCAAAAACTAAAACTTTTACTAAAAAACCATATGATAGTGATGAAGATAACTATTTTGATAAAAAAGATAGCAAAAAAAGATCAGACGGCAACTTTAAAAGAAAAGATGACCGTGGCGAAAGAAGCTATAAAGGTAAAAGCGATAGCAAAAAACCTTATGGCTCAAAAAATAAAGGTACTAGAAAAAATAGTAGTAACAATAAACCTACTAGCCCAAAAGATTATTTTGGTAAAGACACTAAACCAAAAACTAAAAGACCTGCAAGTCGTACTAAAACAACTAAAAAATAAAATAAACGACCTTTCGGGGTCGTTTTTTGTTTGCAAGTTGTATAAAAAGAAATGCCTTTTGCATATAAAATGTTATGAGGTGCGTTATGAGAGACATTAAAACTTTAGAAAACAAATTGATATTAAAACAAATAGAACTATATGAAAAGTATAGAGACTATAGCAATAAACTAAATGAAATTCATCTTTCAATTTTTGAAGAGAGCTATGATACTCCCCTATTTAAGTTTAGAACTAAGCTAAGAAAACAACAAAGGTTGAGTCACCCTGAGATTAGTATATCAAAAGAGTATTTAGAAAAAAGACAGGAGCTTATGCATGATGCACATATACAGTTTTTTGCAGTTACAGAATGCTCAATGAGTTTAAAAACCATTAGAGGAGCTTTAATAAAAATTAAAAATGAAATAGTAGACCTTACAAACACTATTCAAATAGTAACTGGTAAGCGTCCAAAATTTTTAATTGGAGAAAATCATCTTACATATGTAGATGAAAAAAGCATTATTGAAACAAAAAGTAAATAAATAATTAAAAACAATAGGTATTGACCTTTCCCCTCTTTTACTATATAATATAGTTAAATAACAAAAGAGGTAAAACTTATGGAAAATGAAAATTTAGAACAATATAGAAAATTTAAAAACAGTATTGAAAGATATAGACAAATATCTATTGCAGAAGAGGGTTTTAGTAGTTCTTCATTAGATGTTGAATACAATGACCTGATGATGGAAGAACAAACAAAACTAAGAAAATTTTTAGATGAGCTATCTATAGTGGATTTAGGTGCAATTTTAGGTGTTTTACGCAACGATGTTAAAGAAGTAAAACTAAAAAAGAAATTCCTTAAAGAACAAATAGACGGACCTAAAAACTTTTACAAAAAAATATTTAAAAGACAAGAAATTAGAGATATTAAAAGAACAATTACCCATGTTGACTTTGATCTTCGTGGCTTAGATAGAGAAATTATAGAAATCGAATTTAAGGTGGATGCAAAATTTAATGCTGGTGAAAAGGTTAATAAATCAGAATATCAACCAGAAGCTGAAAAAATTACTGAAATTCAACCAGAACAATAATTAAACAAAAAGCGGTATAACCGCTTTTTTTTATTTCTTGTAGGTATAAAAAAATGACCATTTGGTCATTTTTTGTTAATTATTTTATAAAAGTGATTAATTTACGCAAGTACGAGGCTCAGTTTATATTATCCACGCAGGAGCGTACAAGAGTACATGACTGAGTGGGAATGTAAGCTAGAAACGATGTAATTAATAGGGTATTAAAAAATAAAAAAATTGCTTGAGGTAAGTTCAAGGCTCGACTTGTAGTGAGAGAGCAGGAGCGTACAATAGTACGTGACTGTTCCCGACTGCAAGGCAGTAAACGATGAAATTGCCCAAGCAATTATATTATTTAGGGTAAACGCTAACGCATTTTCTCTTCTGGTCTTTGTTTTCAAATTTAACAATGCCGTCAATTAATGCAAATATAGTATAGTCTTTACCAAGACCCACGTTTTTACCAGGGTGAACTTTCGTTCCGCGTTGTCTAATTAAAATGCTACCAGCACTAACTTCTTGTCCGTCAGCCCTTTTAACACCTAAACGTTTAGAGTTACTATCTCTTCCGTTTCTAGAACTACCGCCACCTTTTTTGTGAGCAAACAGTTGTATATTAATAAACATTTATTTTTCCTCCAATTTAATAAAATCTGAGTAGCCTTCCTGCAAATCTTTAACTCCTGCAAGCATGGTATCTAAAACCATTTTGCTATTATGAAGCTCTTCATCTGATAAATTTTTAGGAAGTGTAATTTTAATATAGCCTTTTTTATTATCTTGTTCAATTTCAGCTTCTATACCTGCAACTCTTACAAGCCCAAGCCCTGCTGTTTGAATTATGCTACTAAGGGCAGCACAAACTATATCTTCACCACTCATTCCATAACCTGTGTGACCTTTAGCCTCAACCTCAGTTATGAATCCATTCTTTTTAATAATTTTTACTTTTGTCATAATTTTACTACTTCTTAACTATTTCTAAAACTTTTAAAGCTGTAAATAATTGTCTGTGTCCTTGTTTTTTTCTAACACGTTTTTTAGCTTTGTAAGTAAAAATATTTAACTTAACACCTTTACCATGTGAAACAACTTCACAGATAGCTTTTGTACCTTTAACAAAAGGTGTGCCAGTAGAAACTTTTTTACCATCAACAACCATTAAAACATCTAGTTCAATTTTGTCGCCAATTTTTGCGTCTAATTTTTCAGTTTCAAAAACTTTACCAGGCTCAACATTATATTGTTTGCCTCCAGTCTTTACTATTGCGTACATTTAGGGATCCTCCTTACTTAGTACTCGCTGTTCTAGGTGGCAGTCGTTGCACTTAAAAACCCAAACCATGCGGCTCGATTTAAATAATACTATATTAAGACGGTTTTGTCAATAAATAAAGGAAAAAACTTTATCTTTTAAGGCGTTATTTATTATTGTTTTAAACTATTAATTTGCTTTGCAGTTTTTTTGACTATTTGTTATACTAAAATTAGTATTTTTAAAAAAGAAGCAGGTATACAAATGAAGAACAACAAACACTATGTGCAAATTAGCAAACAAGGCAGAAGAAATACATTCAAAAACATTTTTGCAATTGCTTTTTGGCTTTTTTTAGCTGTTGGTTTAGGGGCATTATTCAATTTCCTTTTAACTGACACTTTTGAGGGCAGTCAATTTAGTAATTTATTTATTGATAACACCAACTTTATTTATTCGGCGTGGACGGTTCAGGCAACTGTTACTGTGCTTGCCTTTTTCATTTCCAACATTATGACAAGTATAGTAAAAGAAGTGTTTTACGGGCTTAGCATAAAAGATATTTTAACTGCTCGCGTTAAATGGCACGAAATTAGTTTTTGGCATCAGAGCATTATGTGTATCTTACTAGTGCTAGTTAACATACCTTTTGTTCTTCTTGGATGGGCACCAGCTGTACTTGTTGTTAGTTCTTTTAACTTGTTATTCATAATTTATATGCTTAATAATGCTTTTAGTTATGTATTTAATTCAAGGGTTGTTGTAAACCGCGTAGATAAACTTGTTCAAAAAGAAATTATAACAGGCAAAACAATTTTGCAAATAAGCCAGCTTTTAATTTATCTTGAAAATGACACGAGAAAATTAATCGGCTCTGGTGAACTTAAGCGTACAAACTACAACTTACTATACATTTTACATATTTACGATAGTTTGAAACAAAACAGTAAATCGGAGCACATTAACCAATGTTTAAAGGTATTAAAAAATAGTTTACTTACTCTTATTAGAATTAGTAATTTTGAACTACTAGATGAGTTTTTAAATACTGAAGCTAAAGCTAGACTAACAAAGTCCGAATATTCAAATTTGGTTTCTCAACTAGCTGAGCGAATTTCTACTAGAAGTATAAATTATTCAGGCTTAGAGCTTGTTGAATATGATATTCAAAAACGTCTTGTTAATTTTAGTGAAATTGAAGGCAATGAAGCTTTTGTAAATAACGTAGCAAATGCTTTTTATAGTTATTACAATTCAATTTTATTTAACACAAAACTAACCTCCCCTAGTAAAAATAAATTTTTAAACTCACTTTTTAAAACACTTATTAACCCAACCGAACAAGCAGAGCAAAACAGTTTTAAAATTGCACTTATGCATATTGCAAAAGATATGATTATAAATAACAACCAAGAAGAGTTTAATGCACTAATGGGTGCACTAAACAGTGTAAGTTTTGAAGACAAGGCCTACAGTGAAGAAGTTGTTTCGCTTATTAATACTTTTGTTTATTACACAATTACCAATACACACGTTAACAAAAAAATTATTAATACGGCAAGCGAATTCTTACACATGGAACCAAGCTCAACAGAGCTTCACACCTCTACCCTTGCTTCTATGTTAAAAGATTCTAATGCACGCTTTATTAAACACTTTTGGAAAAATGTTCAAACAATTTCTCGTTTTAACACGAGCAGTAAACTTTCAATAAATAGTGTTCAAGACTTTAACCTAACAACACTTACAAACTTCTACTTAATTTACTGGAAGTTGTTTGCAAATAGCCTCGAGAACATTAGCCTTAATAAAAGTGACTACAACGAAAATGTTTATAATACTACAGTTCTAAACCTAATTAAAAACGTTAAAAGAGATGAAGATAAAAAATATCAAATATTTAAAGAATTTTGTGAGATTTACAAGATAGATTATACGCACTTAAAACAAGAAGAAAACTGGGTAGAAAATGCTGATAAAATTGATGAGTACATAAGAGATATTTACATCGACCATTTAACAAACTCAGCACTTAACAACTTGTCTCGCATTAATCTTGTTGGAACAAGAAAACAAAGCGAACAACTACTTGCAAGCTTTAATAATATTACAAAAGAATTACCTCTGTTTAACGAAGAAGTTGAAACAAACAAAAAAGCAAACTTAGTACTTCCTTTTGTTGTTAGAGCAGACAGAATAAAGAATGTAATATTAAATGAAGATGCAGTTAATGAGCATTCTAATCAATTTAAAAAAATAGCCCTTATCAGGATTAAAGAGCTTTTACTTAACCTGAATTTAAAACCACATCTTTATAACAAAAACACAGAAAATTTAACAGGTTTATTTGCTAAGTTAGATGAACTTAATATTAATGCAGTAACGCATAACCTTAGTAATAATATTGACCTACTTAATAATGACCTTGACAGTGAATATGTTAAAACACTAATTGCAAGAGAAGAAAAATATAAGCTACTTAATGAGCTTGAGCTTAACGAATATTTATTTCTTAACTTGGAGGAAAGTGTTGTTAATCTGACTGCAACAAGCATTGAATTTAGAAGCCCTGAAAAGGCTGAGGTTATGGAACTTGTTGAAGAATTTAAAACTTCAACCGTTAAAAGTAAAAATGAATATAAAATTGGTGACTATTACGGCACCAAAGACCAAGCAATTAACTACTATTCTTCCCTTTACTTAATTGCAGATTTATCTATTACTATAAATAGTAAACTGAGTAAATCACGAATATTAAAACTTGAAATAGAATAACTTAAAAAAAGACAGTTTAAGCTGTCTTTTCTTTTTCTAAATAATTATCGAGTTTAATATGCTCATCGTTTTCTAAGACGTAAGAGCCTGTCTTTTTAATTTCATATTCGTAAGTTAAATTTAGTCTCTTAAGTAGTGCCCTCATAAAAATATCTGCTTTTAAATTCACTGCCCCACTTTTTAAAATGCAGTTTATTTTGTTCTTTTCTATTTCAATCTTAACAGTAAAATCTAATAAGTTTCTTTGTCTTATAAACCTTTTTGTTTTGTGTTCAAACATAATCTCTTTTTGCTCAAATAGCTCTTCAATTTGATTTTTGTGTTTTTCAATTTGTTCACATTCAATTTCATACTCAGTTGCTTTAATAATATGTCCTAAGTTTGGGTTTTTTACAACTTCAAAAGCAGTTAGTGCTTTTAGTCCGTTTGGCGAGTTATTATTAAATTTTTCTATAAAAGCTTCTACAGTCTCATCTGTTACTATTGTGCAATATTCACTTGTTGACTCAATGCCCAGTGGAATTGGTGCACCAAGAAAAACAAGCATATGAGGGTTGAAGCCCTGAGAGTACTCCACTTTAATTTCAGCTCTTAATATCGTTCTTCTAATCATTCTTCCTGCATCTAAATGACCAATAAAGGCTAAATCTTCATCTTTTTTAAACTTTAATACTAACATTTAACACTCACCCACCTTTCTAAGTCCACAAGCTATGCAACCGTCTCTACAATCTTTAGTGGTTTTGCCTTCTACGGCATTTTCCCACTCTTTTAGTAAAAACTGCTTAGTAACTCCTATGTTAATAAAATCCCATGGCAGGGTTTTTTCTTTATCTATTTCGTCTGTAAAGTATGCGTAGTCTATACCTGCCTCCTTAAAAGCCTCTATCCACTCATCATACAGGAAAAACTCGCCCCAGCTATCAAATTTACAGCCCTTCTTGTAAGCCAGCTCAATGGCCCTACTAAGTCTTCTGTTGCCTCTAGCCAAAACACACTCAACAATGCCTGTTTTACCATCACTATACTTAAATTTAACATTAATTTTTTTAAGCTCATTTTTCAAGTAGTGTTGCTTATCTCTCATCTCTTCTAGGTCTATTTGCTTTGCCCACTGAAAAGGTGTAAATGGTTTAGGAATTAACGTTGAAGAGCTAACATGAATATTAACACCCTTTCTACTAGTGGCATTTTCTTTGTAGCTTTGTTTAATTTTTTTAATTAAATCTACAATGCCTTCAATGTCTTCCATAGTTTCGGTTGGAAGTCCTATCATAAAGTATAATTTAACAGTAGAATAACCGTTTTTAAAAGCTGACTTTAAGCTGTTTAAAATGTCGTCTTCTGTTATGTTTTTATTAATTACATCTCTAAGCCTTTGCGTGCCTGCTTCTGGTGCAAAAGTAAGGCTATTTTTACGGCTACTATCACTAAATGCACTCTCAAAACTATCTACTCTAAGGCTAGGTAGGGCAAGTTTTATGTCTTTACCTTCAAATGTTTTATTAAGGCTTTCAATAAGCTCTTTTAAATAAGGGTAATCGCCTGTACTAAGACTAGACAGGCTAAGTTCCTCGTAGCCTGTATTTTTAATAAGCTCCTTTGCAATTTCAACTATCTTCTCTACACTTCGGTTTCTTACCGGCCTGTAAGTATATCCTGCTTGGCAAAACCTGCAACCTCTTGTGCAGCCTCTAAAAATTTCTATTACACCTCTATCGTGTATTGCATTTATGTTTGGTACTTCTTGCTTTGTTGCATATGGGGTTAAGTCAAGATTATTAACAATGGCTTTTAATATCTTTTTATCTGTGCTAAAGCTTAAAATATCTTCACCATCATACTCAACTTGCATAAAACTAGGTACATAAATGCCCCTAATCCTGCTAGCTTCAAGTAAATATTCCTGCCTTGATTTCTTTTCATCTTTAATCATTTTAATGTAAAGCTCAGTCAGTTTTACAATTACCTCTTCACCGTCACCAATTACAATTAAATCAACAAAATCGGCAATGGGTTCTGGGTTTACCATACTTGGTCCACCTGCCATAATAAGAGGATGACTATCATCTCTGTCTTTGCTATAAAAAGGAATGCCCGCAAGGTCTAACATAAATAGCATATTAGTGTAGCTCATTTCGTGCTGAAAACTAACTCCTAACATGTCAAACTCACCTAAGGGTTGTTTTTTGTTTAGGCTCATAAGTGGCATATTGTTTTCTTTTATTAAATTTGCAAAATCTGGATACGGCGTAAAAGCATAATCACAAATAACATTTTTTTGCTCGTTTAAAATTTGACTTAAAATTTTAATACCCTGATTGCTCATTGCAACTTCATAAAGATCAGGAAAAACAAGACAATACTCCAGTTTATGAGCTTTGTCTAAATTAGCTGTGTTATATTCTCCGCCTACATATCTTGCTGGCTTTAAAACTTGTTTTAAAATTGTCTTAAACTTTTTATCCAATGTAATAATTTCCTTTATTTTTCGTCTTCTTTATTGTATCAAATAAACGACTAAATTAAAAGCAAAATTTTAGCCCGTAGTATTAATATAAATTGGCTTCTCATAAAAAAAGCCTATAGCAATTTGTCTGTTTTTTAAAAATTTAGCACTCTCCCCGCTTAAAAAGTTTTTAATAAGCGCACTAAGCATAAACAACATAAAGTCCTCTGACTTTTCACTTTCTATGCTACTTAGTTTAAATAAACCTTTACTCCAAAAAAACTGTCCTTCAAGTGGATAAAAATGACCTGGTGTTAATTTTGTCATTTTCTCGCCTTCATACCCTGAATAACTAATTGAATAAGTAATTGAGGCTTTTGTTATTATAAAAGTTACTATGTTAATTTCATAAGGCAGAGGTGTGTCTTCCTCTATTCCTAAAAGCCAAGCACTGAACTCTTCTTTAATAGTATTTATATTTTTATTATAAAACTCCATTAAATTTTTACTATAGTTTTTAAGCTCCATTTTAGCCTCCAAAGGCAATTATTGCCACCATAACAACAGTAAAAATAACCCCCGACATAAGCCAGCGTATGCTTTTATTAAAAAACTCAAATTTTAGGTTAGTGACTTTTGCATTTATTAAAATTTGCTTAGCAAGGTCAATTTCAAAGCCATCTGGTTTGTAATTATCAGGAAACTCATAGCGTTCTATTATGGCACTTAAATAATTATTAACTCCGTACTCCGAAATATCTTTAAAATAGCTTAGGTTAGTATTCTCAGGTCTTTTTGCTCCTCTTCGCTTTGTTACCTTAATGTTACGACTCATAAGTGCCAAAAAGCTAAAACCTATGCTAATAGCACATAAAATTATTGAAACCCATGCAAAAGCAGTTCCAAGCCTTGAACCTGTATTTAGGTTGCTTGAGATGAAAATAATAATACCACTAGACAGTGCAAGAGCCACACTGTGTTTACTCTCGGCATATTTCAAATTTTCCATAACTACCGATAAAATATATTTGAGTGTTTGCTTCATAACAAAATTATTAACAAAAAACAAAAAAATAAACGACCAAACTTAGCCGTTTATTTAATAATTTCATTAAAGGTCATAGTTGGCTTGTAAATAAGTAAATATTCATTCAGTTTAATTTGATTAATTATTTTAACCGTCTTTAAATGCTCGTTTAAAATTACAAACTTATTAAAACAATTATAATCTAAGTTTTTAAACGCTGTAAGTAGCGTCGCATTCTCGCTTATTGCAATTTCCTTAATGGGCTTTGGCTTTTTAGCTAGGCTCTCTACTTTTGCAAAGGTAATAATTGAGTTATAAGATATGTTTTTAGTGTTTTCTAAACTACCTACCATAAGAAAAAAGCTTACTATAAAAAAGCTAAAATTAATTACTCTAAAGCTAGAGACAATAAAAAAGAGCAAAAAAATTGATGATATTACAATGCCTATAATTTTAATATACCTAAGTGCCCTTTTGCGTTCAATTTTACTTGATAGTACGCCAAGTAGCACCCTGCCACCATCAAGTGGAAACACAGGCAACAGGTTAAAGAGCAGACTAGCGAGATTTGCTATAACAAAGGCTTCGGTGTAAGAGTAATAAATAGGAAATAACCACCACATGCAAATTGTTAATATTATTAAAAAAAGGTTTACTAGTGGGCCTGCTAGCGCGATTAACACTTCGTGTCTTGTTAAAAACATAGTGCGTTTGCCGCTCAGCTCTGCCCCATATGGCATCAGGCTAATTTTATTAAGCTTGTAACCTAGTTTTTTTGCAACAATAGCATGTCCAAACTCGTGAAGTATTATTGCAACCATGTAACAAAGCAAAATATAGCCTTGACCTAAATAAACTAATATTAACGCAAGAATTATAAATAGTGGATGTAGTTTAAATTTAAAGTTTTTTGTGTACCTTTTTTGGTCTTTTAATAAAAAAGCCTATAATTTTCATACTCTTCACCTCTAAATTAGTTTATTAGAATTATTTTTAATTTATTCTGGTATGCTTCCTAATACCTTTAGACGCTTACAACTGGCGTTTACCACCATATTATAGCCACCATCTTGATTTACATTAATTTCAAAGGTTAAGTCCTCTGCTTTTACATCGGTATAATTTTTAAGTATGTATAATATATCGCTTTTTATTACTTCTTTTATGCGTTCTGGATTGAAGTGCTTGTCTGATATTAAAACTCTTTTTAGTCTATCCACTCCTACCTTTGCTGGTGTATTATAAAACATATTAAACTCTCCTTCTTAAATTTCTTTTAATGTTGCCAATAAAACCTCTATATTTTTGAGTATAGTCAAACATTTTACTGCTTCCCATATGAACATTTTTGCTTAAATATTTAAAAGCCAAATAACTCTCACTTCTATTATTAATAGAAGCACCCAGGGAACTTGAAGTCGAAATTTCATCGTCATCAGGAATAATTCCAAGCAGTTTTACCTTTAACAGGTTTGCAATGTTTTTTACATCAATCATTTGCCCATTTAAAACAAGGTCACCACGAATTCTGTTAATCACAAAATTAACAGAATTCAAACTGTAGCTATTCAAAATTGAAATAACCTTGTCGGCATCTCTTATGCTTGCAATGTGCGGAGTGGTGACTACAATTGCTTCACTTGCGCTAAATACAGCCCTATGAAAGCCACTATCAATGCCTGCTGGGCAATCTATTAACACATAGTCAAAACTCTCTGCAAGCTGGTCAACAACGCGTTTAACGCCATAACCCGTCACTTTATTTTTTGTGTAAATATGTGCACTTGGCATGGTGTACAAACTTGGCTGGCGTCTATCTTGAATTAATGCTTGTTTTGCCCTGCATTTTCCTTCAATAACATCAACTATGTCATAAACTACCTTGTTTTCAATGCCCATAACAACATCTAGGTTATTAAGCCCAAGATCAACATCAAGCATAACCACTCGCTGATTAAGGCTTGCTAGTTTTGAGCCTAAATTTGCACAAATAGTGGTTTTTCCTACTCCGCCTTTACCACTTGTTATAACAATTTTTCTTGCCACATTCATTCCCCTTATTATCGTACTATTTAAATTATAAATTATTGATGGCAAAAAATAAAAGGAACGACTCAGTAAAGAATGTTCCTTTTTGTTTTATTTTGTTTTGTTTTTGGGATTTTAATTTTCTCTTAAAATTGCGGTCAAGGTTTTCTTGTCGCTTAGTAGTTTTCCTGCACCAATAATTACTGCTTCTTTCGGGTCATTTACAATGGTAATAGGTAATCTTAAACGTTTTTTAAGATAATTATCTAGTCCTGTTAAATTTGCAAGTCCTCCCGTTACATAAATGCCGTTATTGGCAATATCTGCAACAATGTCTGGCGAGCAATTATTTAAAATATCTTCAACTGCTGATGATATTTTTTGAAAATAAAATTCTATTGCTGGTCTTATGTTAGTAGAAAAAATAACATCTTGTCTTGGGCTTTTGGTTTCTTTGTCTATTCCGCTTACTTCCATATTAGAAGTATCATGAATATAAAGACTGCCAATTTCTTTTTTAATTTTTTCTGCAGTTTGTGTGCTAATTTCAAGCTCGTAAGCCTCTTCAATATATCGTCTTATAGCAGAGTCCATTTTTACCCCACCAATACTAATGGTATAAGCAGAAATAATAGTATTCATACTAATGGCACCAATATTAACCGTGCCACCACCCATATTAAGGCTCATAACTCCACTTGGGTTTGAGGTGTTTACACCACTTCCAACAAGAGCACACATAACACTTGGAACAAAATCTACACTGCTTGCTAAAAGCCCATAACCAAGACTTTTATATGCTGCTTTTTCTTTGCCGGATAATCCACTAGGAACTACAAATAAAATTCTTATCTTTTGTTTAAACATACTCCTTTGTAATACTTTTTTCATTAATTTTTTTAAAAGCATTAAAGTAAGAGCGTAATTATTAACTACACCCTCAAAAATTGGATTCACAATTAAAGTATCTCTTGAGGTCTTTCCCCTCATTTTTTTAGCTTCATGACCAACAGCTTTAACTTTTATTTTTCTGCCTTCTTTTTGAACGGCAATTAAAGTAGGCTCACTAAGAACAATACTATTTCCACGCTTGTAGATAACAGTGTTAGAAGTGCCAAGTTCAATTGCAAATTCTAGTTGTGCCATAATTTTTCCTTGTTTCATACTATTCTTAGTTTATTATAGCATATACGACTTTATTTTTACAATAAAAAACCGTTATTTAATAATAACGGTTTCTAAAGTGTTTATAAAATTTCTAAGTTTTTGCCATAAGCCTTTTTAAAGTCTTCAGCTGTTTTTATTGCTTCTCTAACTTCAAGTGTAGCTTTACCGTCTAAAATTGTTTTCATAATTACGCTATCGCCTAAAATGTCACAATTAACGTCAATAACACGTCTTTTCATAAATCTATCAAGAGCTACTGCAATTTTAACAATTACTGCAAGTCTTTGAACTGCTACAATATCGTCTTCATTTAATAAATCTTTATACTTTACCCAGTCACTAACTTTCAAGTCTTCAAGATTTTGACTGCTTACTACAAAACTTGCAAGCACCATTTCTTTATGGCTTAAACCATAAAGGTTAGAATTCAGGACAACATTAAACCCGTTACGAGTATAGTTGTTTAAGCTAATTCTTTTACCAACACTGTGCATACTACTAGCAGCACGAAGCACTTTTGCATAACTTCTTGCAAGTTTGTGTAAAACCTTAAGTTGTTTAAACAAAATCATACTAAGGTTATATACATGCTCGTCATTGTTTGGTTTTTGGTTGTAATACTCACTAAGAGTCGAAATACTAAAGCCTAAAATATCTGTAATTGGTTTATCTTTTGTTACTGGTACTGCTTTATTAAATAGCATACCTTCTGCTAAACCATTTTCTGAGATTACTAGAGTTCTTGGCTCTGGTTGTTCTTCAAGGTCTTCTTTATGTCCAATTACGGTTTCATCCATAACTGCTTTAATTATGCTTAAGCTACTAGCCAGAACATCTGCTCTGTCTCCGCTAATGCCTTTAATTTTTTTAGTTTTATCAATATCAAGCCCTTTAACAAGCTCATAAACTTTTTCCACATCTTCTTTTTTCATGTTATAGCCATGAATTTTATCAAGTGGGTAACGTCTTACTTTTTGACTAATTTTTGCAAGGCTTTCAAAGTTAGATCCAACTCCAACAACTTTAAACTCAGGCTCAAGAGCGCTAACCCATTCAAGCCCACTTAGTTTAGCTTTAAAGTCATTTACCATACTCTCAGCTTTCTCAGCTGGAGTTAATTCACTCTCGGCATATTTTTCAGCAAGGTTCAGAGCACCCAAATCAACAACTGCTTGATTTAATAGGTTTCTTCTGTTGTAATGCATTAGTTGAACACTGCTTCCAGTAACTTCAACAATTAAACCCTTAGGAACATCAAGCGTATTTATTACTGCTGTATATAAACCTTTAACTTGTTCTTCTTCTGTTAAAACAGTAAAATTAAAGTTACTTTGGTTATACATCTCTTCTAAAAAACTTTTTTGGTTTTTAGCTTCTCTAACTGCTTTTGTTGTAACGGCAACTACTTCTGTAACTTCATTAGAGTCACATAATGTTCTAAACATTTTAAGAGCATTAACAGCTTCGTTAATTCTCGGTGTTTTAATAATTCCGTCTTTGTCCATATCTTCTGCTAAGCGCACTGGCTCAACTGCACTATCAAAAACAACGAATGATTCGCTAGGCAAAACATGTGCTAAAAGTAATTTTACGCTGGTCGTACCAAGCTCTATTATTGCTACTTTATTCAAATTAATCTTCCTCTTTTATTTTCTTTTTTACAGCAAATTATAACATACAAAAATGCTTTTGTATATAAGGTTTTATAAATTTCTTTTATTTTTACGTTGTTTTGCCGTATAAAAACAACATTTTTTACTAATTTTAATGACAATATTGATAATAATTAATTATTTGGTGTTTCTGTGCTTGTTTTTGTACTCGTTATTACTTAAAAACAAAACTGCATCTACATTTTTTAAAACAGAATTTGTTGGGCTTTTTGCTGAGTATAATTTATTGTCTATGCTAAACATCATATTGCTAAGACATAACCCATATTTTTTCTGATTTTCTTTAAAATATTTAAATATTTTAGTTTTTGCTTCTAGCTTTTTTTCTATTAAAAGACGCTTTAAAATTTCTTTTTCTAATTTGTCATCTTCTTCTTTAATTTCTTGTTTTATTTGTATTTCATCGTTAAGTGCCAGCATTGCTTGGTCTTTAAAAGCTTCAATTTCTTTGTACTCGTACTTTAAAGGTCCACAAAGGTCAATTAACTCATTAATTGGTGTACCTAAGGTTACTAAATAGTAACTAGGTGTTTTAATACTTTCTCCCGCTACAGCAATAATTTTTGAATGAGAAATTTGCCCAGCTGACACGGCTTCATAAAAATCAAGTGCCGTTTGAATATTGATTGCCTCTTTATTTTTTGATTTTTTT
>LGOV01014341.1_pt1 | contig 48797 bp, 47 predicted proteins | sample 469881 | NCBI WGS metagenome assembly LGOV01 (sample SAMN03857199, study PRJNA290197) | marine sediment metagenome | biome: marine cold seep biome; feature: cold seep; material: marine sediment; isolation source: sample #5579, elevator 3A push core 41 containing 12 cm of sediment... ...
AGAGGCCAAAGCGTATAGCGACGCAGTAGGTGATGATGTAGGCGCGGGCGCTCTGTCGTTACGCTAAGCGCTTTCCAGTACACTCATACTTCCATAACGTTCCTGTTCACTCCCATACGCTTCAGCATGGTATGGGAGGATAACGGTATGGGAGTGTTCACATTTAGGCGGCGAGTCACCAAGGAAATTTCTATGTCTTCAGCGCAGCAACTGCTCTTAACCGCCATCCGTTGCGATATCGACAANNACCTTACCCACCTTGCCACCACCGCCGATATTGTCGGCGACATCAGCCGCTTTATTCATATGCTCCAGCGTGAGCGGGGCGCCTCGACGATTTACCTTGCTTCCCAGGGGCAGCGCTTCAAAACGCGCCGCGACACCTACCGACAACACAGTCAGCAGGCCGAAACATTAATGCGCCATCGCCTGGAAGCGCTCAGCGAGGAGGCCCGCCCACAGGCTGCCGCGCGCTTACTGCGCCGGATTGCCGCCGTCTGGTACGCGCTTGACGAACTTGGCGCGCTTCGCCAGGCCATTGATACCTTTGCTATCACCCCCGATGCAGCGACACAGGCGTTTAACCAGTTGACCAGTGGCCTACTGGCCATTGTGTTTGAGGCCGCGGATACCTCTATCGATCCCGATATTACCCGCACGCTAGTGGCGATTTTCCACTTAATGCAAGGCAAAGAGCTGGCGGGCCAGGAGCGCGCCTGCGGCGCCTTTGGCTTCACCCATGGCCACTTCGACGAGCCTCATCGTGCCCTGCTCAACCAGCTAATGGCGGATCAACAGCGCTGCTTCGACACCTTTGTAGAGTTTGCGACACCCGAAGCGCAGCAGGCATGGCAGAAGGAGCTTTCGCCGCGCACGCTGTCAGGTATTTGCCACCTGCGCGATATCGCCTGCCAGCGCTCATCGGCAGCACAGTCACCACCTAAAGAGACACCCGATAAGCTGGGCGAAACCTGGTATGAACTCACCACGCTGCGCATCGACTCAATGAAGACGGTTGAAAATGCGCTAATTGAACAACTGAGTATGCTCTGCCACCGCAGAATCGGTCAGGCTGAGGAGGCTTTAGAAAAAGCCAAGGCACAGCCCAGCCACCCTACACTCGCCCCCTGCGAGCAGCTGTTGGCGCTGAATGGAGCGCAACCATTAGGCGACCTGACCGCCAACGCTCTCACCTCCCCCCTGGGCCGCTCGCTGATCGAACTCACCCAAGCCCAGGCCAGTCGCTTACAGGGGCTAAGCGATGAGCTTGAAAATACCCGCAAAGCGCTACGAGAACGCAAACTGATTGAACGCGCCAAAGGTCTCATCATGGCCCACCAGGAAATGAGCGAAGAGGAGGCCTATCGTTTTCTGCGGAAAACCTCGATGGACCAAAGCAAAAGCATGGCGGATATGGCCCAGGCGATACTGGATCTCTCTGCGATGCTAAAACGCAAAGATGCTAAAACGTAAAGTAGCTAGGCTCCCCGTTAACGGTCAATTATCAGCACATTACCAACCTGGTTAAGCCTATATTTGCAGGATGCTGCCACCTTAGCCATGCTAAAAGCTTACTTGACTGATCAAGCAAGGAGCACAGCCCCATGCAACACCGCGTGCTATTAATTACCGGCGCATCTAGCGGCATTGGCGCAGCCACCGCACGAGCAGCCTCGCGCGAAGGTTATAAGCTGGTACTGGCCGCCCGTTCTAGCGAAAAGCTCATCACCCTGGCGCAAGAGCTAGGGCCTGAAAACGTGCTGGCCTGTGAGCTTGACGTGACTAACATGGAACAGCAGCAGGCCATGGTTGAGCAGGCGCTGGAAACCTTTGGCCGCTTGGATGGGGTCTTGGCCAATGCAGGCCGTGGCGGTTCACCCGGCGGCTTTAGCGAGGCAGACCACGACGCATGGCGAGAGATGATCCTGACCAATATCTATGGCGTGGGCCTCACCATACAGGCCTGCTTGCCTGCCCTAAAACGAAGCAAAGGCCATGTACTGTTAACCGGCTCGGCGGCAGGTCGCACGACCATCCCAGGCTCTATGTATAGCGCGACCAAGTGGGCGGTCACCGGAATTGGCTACAACTTACGTGAAGAGTTACGCGGCACCGGCATGCGTGTGACACTAATTGAACCTGGAATGGTCGACACCCCCTTTTTTGATGAACCACCAACTCATGCCTTAGAAGATCGCGATATCGCCAATGCGGTAATTTACGCGCTAGCACAGCCTGCCCATGTAGATGTGAATGAAATTCTTATTCGCCCCACTCCGCCGCTTGAGTGAGGATTAGCATTACCCCAATACATACCTAAGCAGGCAACACCTTGCAATTCATCTGCACTGGCCGCATAACGTGTAATTACCAAGCGCGCTAAGTAATTTTTCACTCTACGCGCCCACGAATTAATTTGCAGGTAACCCATGAACCAACTCGCTTCCACGGCACTTTCTGTCCTCGATCTGGCGCCTATTCGCCAGGACGGCAGTGCCGTAGAGACCTTTCGCGATAGTGTTGCCCTGGCGCAATTAACCGAGCGGCTAGGCTATTCCCGTTACTGGCTCGCCGAGCACCACAATATTGCCGGTATCGCCAGTGCCGCAACCGCCGTGTTGATTGGTCACATAGCCGGGCAAACGTCCACCATCCGCGTGGGCAGCGGCGGCATTATGCTGCCTAACCATCCACCGCTGGTGATTGCCGAGCAGTTCGGCACACTGGAAACGCTCTACCCTGGCCGTATTGATCTGGGTTTAGGCCGTGCGCCAGGCTCAGATGGTGCCACCATGCAGGCCATGCGTCGCAACGCTCATGCGGGGGTCGATGATTTTCCACAATTGCTGAATGAGTNNGCTACTTAGCCGATGCAGAGCCCCAGCAGCGAGTGAAAGCGGTGCCTGGCCAAGGTACCCATGTGCCTGTTTGGTTGCTGGGTTCCAGCGGTTACAGCGCGCAGTTGGCAGCCAAACTGGGCTTACCCTTCGCGTTTGCGGCTCAGTTCGCGCCGGGCTATTTATTTGAAGCGCTGCGTTTATACCGTGATAACTTCCGCCCCTCGGAACACTTGGATAAGCCCCATGCGATGGTCGGCCTTCCCGTGATGGCCGCAGAGAGTGACGCGATGGCTCACTACCTGGCCACGACAGCGCAGCAGAAGTTTTTAAACCTTATTCGCGGCAAGCCAACTCAGTCACAGCCGCCGGTTGAGCAGCTCGATTGGTCGCCGATGGAACAAGCTCAAGTCAGCCAATTTTTAGGCGCGGCTATTATTGGTGGGCCAGAGACGGTTAAAGCAGAGCTTGAAGAGTTCCAAGCACGCACTGGTGCTGATGAACTGATGATTAATAGCGATTTTTTCAATCACGCGGATCGTCTGCGTAGCTACGAGATTGTCGCTGAGGTCGCTCGGTAAGCGCCTCGCTTTATAGGATACTTATGACCACACTCGCTTTCTCTCCAATGACAGATGACGATTTTGCTGCTTTCTGGCCCACCTTCCAAGCCATTGTCGCAGCGCAAGAGACCTATGCGTTTGATCCCGATATCAGCTTTGAAGCTGCCCGTCAGTTATGGTGTAAAGCGCCTAACGCCAGTGTGGTTGCCAAAGATGAAAACGGACAAGTGCTGGGCGCTTACTACTTAAAAACCAACGCGGCAGGTCCCGGCGATCATATATGTAACTGTGGTTATATGGTGACCCCCGCTGCACGGGGCAAAGGCGTAGCGCGAGCCATGTGCGAGCACTCCCAGCAACAGGCCCGGGAACTGGGGTTTCTAGCCATGCAGTACAACGCCGTGGTGGCCACCAATGAGGTGGCCGTCGCGTTATGGCAGAAGCTTGGGTTTAGTATTGTGGGTACCGTTCCTAACGCCTACCGCCATGCGCGCTTTGGTTTTGTCGATACGCATGTGATGCATAAGATGCTTTAACAGCGACTCATTTACCAAAGAGTTCTTTACCAAACGATTATTTCTCAAGCAATTCTTAAATGAGTTTAAAAAACATTTAATTATACGACTTTATCATGACTTAGAATTTAACAATCTAACAAAATAAAACAAACTTAATCAAATCATTATATTAACGAGGAATTGATACCTTTTAAAACTCCCCTATGCACCAATTCAGGTGCGGGGAGTTTTAGGAGAAGTATCAATGCAAAACATATCAGTTAAGAGAGTGATTGCTGGCGCACTGATTGTGCTTTTAGCCATGCTTATCATTTTGGGTAGCATGGGCGCCATGGCAGAACGCGAAGGTGCCCAGCTGCTGGCAGAAATTAATGAGATCAGCGCTCAACAAGCGAGTGCTGCTAATCGTGCAGAAACAAATCTAATGGAAATGCGGGTCAGGCTAGAGCGCATGTCACAGCACTACCGCAATGGCAACGAAAACTACGCTGAGCAGGCGCTGGGAGACGCACTGGCGAGTTTGGAGAAATCTGACCAGCGTATTGCAGAGCTCTCTCGCCTTGAACTCCCGGCTGGTTCCGAGCGTCGCCCACTGATCGATGCAATTGTCGATAGTTACCACCTTATTGTCACTGACACCTTAAGAAGTGATTTAGCCAACGAGCGCTATGAGACGCTGGACGAATACCGTGATCCCATGAATCAGAAGTTCTCCGGCTTTAGCACTGCGATCAGTAATTTTAATAATTATGCACTGAGCAGAGGCAACCAGGTTCTCTCGGAAGCACAGCGCGACAGCATCATTTTTGGTATTACCGTAGGCGTTCTCATTTTAACCGCGATTGTGCTCTATATTGTGGTACAAATAATGATTAATCGGCTCGTCATCAGCCCCCTACAGCGGGCAGTCAGCATTTGCGAAAACATTGCAAAGGGGGATTTGACCAGTCATATCGACGACCTAGGGCGTAACGAGATCGGCCGTCTTTATGGTGCCATGGAGGATATGCAGGGGCGCCTGGAAGAGATGATCGGTACGCTCAATCAAAGTAGCGAAGCCGTCGCCTCTAGTTCAAAGCAAATTGCCAGCGGCAGCCAAGACCTCGCCTCACGCACAGAACAACAAGCCGCAGCTTTGCAGCAAACCGCCGCGAGCATGGATGAAATTTCATCGATTGTGCGGCAAAACGCAGACACTGCCGGTCAAGCACAGCAATTGACCCAGGACGCCGCGCAACAGGCGAATAGTGGTAAGCAGGCATCTGAACGCACCAGCCTACTGATGCGGGAATTAGAAGAGACCTCGCACAAAGTCCATGACATTATTCAGGTGATTGACTCGATCGCCTTTCAAACCAATATCCTGGCGTTGAATGCATCGGTAGAAGCTGCCCGGGCTGGCGAGCACGGCAGAGGCTTTGCGGTGGTGGCCAGCGAAGTTCGTTCATTAGCAACAAAGACCTCCACCTCATCGAAAGAAATACGCACCATGATTGAAGATATCTCACAGCGTATTGTTGTCGGTGCGGAACAAGCAGCGAAAAATGGCCATGATATGGCAGAGATCAACGAAGCTATTCGTAAAGTGACGGAAATGATGCAAGAGCTTGCTCTCGCCGCAAAGGAGCAGGAGTCGGGCATTAGCCAAGTCAGCACAGCCGTATCCCAGATGGACTCGGCGACCCAGGAAAATGTATCGCTGGTTGAAGAGACCAGCACCGCGTCAGCCTCACTCCAGGATGAAGCTACTCGTTTGGCCGAGTTAGTCACGACCTTCAAACTTAAGCGCGTAGCGCACGGTGGCTCGGAAACCCCCAGCGCCTCTTCATCACCGCAGGCACTTGCAGCGTCTAACGCTTATTCAGCTAGAAAACTGCCCAACGCCACACCTGATTGGGAAGAGTTTTAATTCACGCTTTTGGGCCAGCTTGGCTGGCCCTTTTTCCATTGGCCTTCCGCTCCATGTCATAAAAATTAGCGGCTCGTTAAATGCAAATATCGACAGAATACAACTTGCGAATGACGCCCTGTATGCAGCTAAAAGCAAAGGCAAACATCAGCGAGTGGTTCACAAGCCTTAGTCGCTCACGTCAAAACAGTGCTGCAACTGCTGCTCAACGGCGTCGCTGCCCATCGCCGTTAACTTAGCGACATTGCGCTCAGGAATCGCGTCGGTATCGCCATAAAACTCAATCGCCTTTTCAACACTCTCTTCACGTAGCAGATGCACCATGGCATAGGGAGAGCGGTTGGTATAGTTGGCAGCGTCATCGGGCTCAGCCCCGTCGAAGCAGTAATCGGGATGAAAGGTGGCGAGCTGATAGACTCCTTCATATCCCTGATCAACAAGAATGCTTTCAGCCAGCTCAACAAAATCCAGGTAGTGATCAAAGCTTTTAAAAAGCGTTGGAAATACCAGCAGCGTCGTTTCAGTTTCAGGGTGTTCATCCAGCCACTCTACCTCGACCATCAATTCTTCAAGCGCCACTTCAATTTTTTTAGAGCGCACAACTTCAACGCGGATGGCTTCACGCGCTAGCTCCCGCTGAGCGAACGGGCAAATATCGTGGGCGACAATGAAGGTGCGCACCCAGTTCAGCGTTTGCGCAACTATTTGGTTATCTGCGTACATAGCACCCTCTTTACTTATCGGGTCGGCGATGACCGACACACTGTGCGCAGCAGTTTACCAACTACATATGCTCTTGGTAGCGCTTCAAGGCGACTTCATAGGATTTATGGATATGGTCGTCCATTAATTCACGCGCTGCTTTAGCATCCCGCTGCAGCGCCAGCTCCACCAGTTGATGATGCTGCTCGTCCAGCTCTTGGCGTATCGTCGGCATTTTTGGCCCCAAACGTCGGTAGCGATCAAACTGGTCATGTAACTGCTCAATAAAACGCAATAACCAGACTGACCCACACGGCGCCACTAGGGTGCGGTGGAACTGAGTATGCAGATGCTCCCACTCTTCGCCTTTATCCAGGGTTATATCGGCCCGTTTCAGGCGATGCGCAGCGGCAAGCAAATCGGCCTCCCAAAGCGAGTCACCGTTGGCAATAGCTCGCTCTAGCGCCATCCCTTCCATTTCCAGGCGCATTTGAGCAATATCATCCAATTCATCCCGCGATAGCTTTGGCACCCGAAAGCCGCGCTGGTTCTCCTGCACTAGCAACCCATAAGCCGCCAATCTATTGAGCGCTTCTCGCAGTGGGCTCAAACCGACTTGATAGCGCTCTTTGAGCGCATTGATAGCGAGCTTTTCACCGGCCACAAAACGCCCACCCACCAAATCCTTGCGTAAATGATCAAACACACGACTTGATGCGGTACCTGCTGGCCCCACTGGCCCTACTGACTTGGCTGACGTAGGTAGATAATTATTCATCACGATGTCCTTTGTTCATCTCAGCTCCCGCTGTCCATTCTGTTTTGACTGTTGACGTTGGGTCGGGCACTACCTATATTCTATTTTAGACAAGATAATCGATTTTTTAACCTACAAACGATAAATAAGGTCTAGGTATGCTTCTGATCTCCTCCTCCTTGGCTTCGCGGGATATGCATCAATGACACCACCCGCCACCTCCTGGCAACTTTTCTGGGCCTTTTTCCGCGTCGGCATCTTTGGTTTCGGTGGCGGCCCCGCCATGATCCCATTAGTGCGCGCCGAGGTCGTCACCCGTCACCACTGGCTCACCGATGAGGAATTCGCCGATGTATTGGCGATTGGTAATACCTTACCCGGCCCCATTGCCACCAAGATGCCCGGCTATATTGGCTATCGTGTAGGTGGAGTCGTCGGATGTATTGCGGCCGTCATTGCTATTATTGTCCCGATGATTGTGGCGATGATTGTCATGTTAGGCATTTTCAGTCGCTACCGCGATGTGACTTGGATTCGCGGCATGGGCCAAGCCGTGGTGCCGGTGGTCATGGTGATGATGGCGCAGCTCACCTGGGACTTTTTTGATAAATCCCAGGCCGCTCTTGGCTGGCTGGTCAGCATTGCAATGGCCATCATTGCCGCCGGGCTAATCTACTGGCTTGGCATTCACCCAGGCTGGGTGATTGGCGCCATTCTACTTGCTGCCCTCCTGCGCCCTACCGGTAAGAAAAAAGCGGAGGGGACGGCATGATTTATTGGGATCTCTTCTTAGCCTTTTTTATCCCGAACATTATTGGCTATGGCGGCGGCCCGGCCATTATTCCACTGATTGAGGCCGAAGTGGTTGGCCGTTATGGTTGGATGACCGCACAAACCTTCGCGGAAACATTAGCCCTCGGCAATGCTTTACCTAGCCCTATTGCTACCAAAATGGCCGGCTATGTGGGCTATGAAGTAGCCGGTATTGGTGGTGCCTTCATCGCAGTGGCTGCCACAGTGATCCCTACGCTGCTACTCATGTTAGGCGCGTTAGGGTTGCTCTACCGTCATCGTGATTCCCCTCGGGTGAAGCGCATGAGCCAATGGGTGCGCCCAGTCATCGCCATGATGATGGCCTGGCTTACCTTGGGATTTCTGCTCGAAAGCCTTGATACCAGCGGAGCGATTCATACCCTGATCATTGGCACAGCCGCCGCTATAGCACTGATTCGCTTTAACACGCACCCCGCCTTTGTGGTTATGGGCGCCCTGGTTTATGGAGGGCTTATTATTCCGTAAAGATAACTCAAACTTTACAAAAACTTATAAGTAACACCACTCAACACGCCAAAACTCACAACAATTCATGGATCAATGGGGTAAACAATGACACTTAAATCGCTATTCACTACCACCGCCTTAGCAGCAGCACTTTCTATACCCGCCTTTGCAACAGCTGCTGATAATTATCCTGAAAAGCCAATCGAATTTATTGTGCCCTGGGGGCCAGGTGGCGGCAGCGACTTGCTAATGCGTTTGGTAAGCAAACATCTTGAAACAGAGTTAGGCCAAGCGGTGCCTGTGATTAATATGCCTGGAGCAAGTGGAACGGTAGGACTGCGTGAAGCCTCCCGCCGAGATAGCGATGGATACACTATTTCGCAAATACATGAAGGTTTGCTGATCGCGCATCATTCGGGGGTGACAGACCTCAACTGGGACGATTTTGATGTCGTTTCCANNCTCGGCCATCGTAGTAAATGCCGATACTGGTTGGGAAACACTCGATGACATGCTCGAAGATGTCACCTCAAACCCAGGTGAGTATCGGATGGGCGTTACATTAGGTGGTATCCCACACTTATGGGCAGTGCAATTTGAAGAATCCACGGGCACTCAGTTCGGCTATGTGGGGTATGAAGGGACTGGAGAGAGGTTACGTGCGCTCGCAGGTGGGCATATCACAGTGGCTATAGAGGACTATTACTCAGCACGCGCCTTCGTAGAAAATGGCGATTTGAACGTGTTAGCAGCGGCTACTTCTGAACGCATTGAAGAGCTGCCTGATACACCTACACTTAAAGAACTGGGGCATGATCTTGAGTTTTTAGTTACTCGTGGGGTTGTTGTGCCCAAAGGAACACCCGAGTCGGTCGTTTCAACACTGGAAAGTGCGCTTAAAAATGTCGCTAATAGTGAAGGATTTAAAACCGACATTGGGAATGTAGGCGGCACAGTGCGTTACCTTAACAGAGAAGACTATACCGCTTATTTAGAGCGTAATAATGAGTTCATTGAAAACAACGCCCACCTCCTTAATTAAGGTAACGTTGTGCTTTAGGAGGTTTTTATGGAGCGCAGAAGCGCAGAGACAGCTCTAATCCCGGCGTTACAAGTGCTGTCTTACCTTTTCATCGCCCTCGGTGCTTTATTCATGGCCTTCAAGGCCGGCTCATTGCCGGCCTCTCGTTGGGAACCCATGAGTGCAGGTACTTTCCCACAAATTATCTTTTTCAGTATTGCAATTTTATGCGGCATGGCAGTTATCTTTGAACTCTCCAAACACGGCTTACCGCGTACAACCTTTTGCATTGCCTGGAGAAGACTAACCGCACTTAAAGCCGTCATCATCAACCTGGTGCTATTTACTGTGTATATGATAGCAATGCCTATTGCTGGATTTATTATCAGCACTTTTGTGTATCTGCTTACTACACAGCTTTACCTAGCCCCCAGGAAGGCTACTACCGTAGTGCTTGCCATTTTCGTCGCCATTCTCTTTTCTGCTGGGCCTTACTATTTATTTTCTGAGGCCTTCAACATCTACCTTCCTCGTGCTCAATGGTAATGTGATCTATGACTGATGCTTTCCTCGTAGCGCTAGGGGGCGTGACCGAGCCCTATACGCTATTACTCATGGCAGTAGCGACTTTTGCAGGTATTGTTGCCGCCGCAATACCCGGCTTTACGATTACCATGGCCATAGTCCTTACGTTGCCTCTTACATTTGCCATGCCTCCCATGCAGGGCATTGCGGTCATGCTATCTGTCTACGTAGGTGGACTAAGCGGTGGCTTATTTAGTGCCGCTCTGCTGGGCATCCCAGGCACGCCCTCATCAGTTGCAACCACCTTTGATGCCTTCCCTATGGCTCGACAAGGTCATCCTGGGAAAGCACTATCCTTGGGATTATTTGCTTCATTCGTGGGCTCTATTATTTCTATTGCTGTGCTGATCGTGGCTGCGCCTCCACTCGCGCTTCTAGCGGTTAAGTTAGGACCCTGGGAATATTTTGCGCTTATTATTTTTGCTTTGACTGTCATAGCAAGCCTAGTGGGTGACTCTCTTATCAGGGGACTAATCGCGGGTCTAATCGGGATCGGCATCGCCACTATTGGGCCTGACCCACTCATGGGGCGCGAGCGTTTTACCTTTGGCTATGAAATCCTGACCGCGGGCATACCGTTCCTGGTTGTATTAATAGGCATGTACGCCATGAGCCAGCTACTCTCCGAATTAGAGCCTGCCGCCGGAGACAAACAGCCCTCTTCTGGCGCATTAATCAGTGGAGATATGCGCCCTCACCTTTGGCAAACCATAAAAGACATCTTATTGAAGCCCGCCAATGTTATACGCTCATCATTGCTCGGTGTGTTTATTGGTGCAGTACCCGGTGCAGGTAGCTCAATTTCTAATCTATTAGCTTACGACCAAGCTAAACGAGCGTCTAAGCACCCAGAAACTTTTGGTAAGGGTGAACCACAGGGCGTTGTTGCTTCTGAGTCAGGCAACTCATCAACGGTAGGCGGCAGCTTAATACCATTGATAGCGTTAGGCATACCAGGGTCTCCCGCCGATGCAGTTCTCATGGCAGCCATCATGGTACACGGCATCAGCATTGGCCCGCGCTTAATACTTGATCATCCCGACTTGGTTTACAGCATGTTTATTGCCATGGCGATAGCTTCTGTCTTCATGCTGTTAATAGGCGTTATTTTAATGAGGGCTTTTTTACGCCTACTAAATGTACCTAAGTATATTGTTGTTCCCGTTGTATTAGCCTGCTGTGCAATTGGTACTTACACCCTGAACAACCGCTTATCCGACCTTTATCTACTTGCCTGCATTGGTGCAGTGGGATATCTGCTTAAAAAACTGGATTATCCGCTAGCACCTCTTGTACTTGGCGTTGTATTGGGCCCTATAGCAGAAACCAACTTAAGACGGGCCTTCCAGACAAGCACTGACTGGACGCTCTTCTTCACTCGGCCAATATCAGCGCTGCTGCTTACACTGGCGGTTGTTTCTGTGATTTACAGTATTTATAGCTATATGAAACAGCGCCGCCTAATGGCTCACCGTCTAGATGCTACATCTAAATAGGAATCACAATGCATACTGACCCACACTATTACCCTTCCGCCTCACGCCGTATGGTCACGTTTGGAAAACGTGGAATGATCGCTACGTCTCAGTCGCTTGCTGCACAAGTCGGCATAGATATGTTACGAAAAGGTGGCAATGCCATTGATGCTGCCATTGCTACAGCTGCTGCTTTAACCGTCGTTGAGCCAACCTCTAATGGTATTGGTAGCGATGCTTTTGCTCTTGTGTGGGTAAAAGGTGAGCTACATGGCCTCAATGCTAGCGGCCCTGCGCCAAAGAGTATTTCATGTGATGCCGTCAAGGCCCTGGGTCATGAGGAAATGCCCGCCCATGGATNNGATTAGTGCCAGTCACAGTACCCGGTGCGCCAGGCGCCTGGGCAGCGCTTTCAAAGCGTTTTGGTAAACTGCCTTTTGAGCAGCTGTTAGCGCCAGCAATAGAATTAGCTGACGAAGGTTTTGCTGTATCAGCAGTAGCCAGCCAACTCTGGAAAAGTGCAGAAGAGCGTTATGGAAAATACGGGACAGATGAATTTTCCTCCTGGTTTACGCACTTCACTCCCAATGGGCAGGCTCCCAAAGCAGGCGATATTTGGCGCTCTCCTGATATGGCAAAAACGCTGCGTGAAATTGCCAATAGCCATGCGGATGCGTTTTATCAAGGCAGCCTAGCGAATGCGATGGATGCCTTTTCACGTCAGCATGGCGGCTTCTTACGCAAAGAAGATTTACAAGCTTTCACACCAGAATGGGTCAAACCCATAAGTGTCCGATATCGCGGCCATGATATTTGGGAAATTCCTCCCAACGGCAGCGGATTAATTGTGCTTCAAGCCTTGGGTATTCTTGAATCTTTAGGCGAACAGTCAAATGATCAGATAGACACTATCCACCGCCGGATAGAGGCTACAAAACTTGGTTACGTAGACGGCTTAAACTACATTACTGAACGCTCATCTATGCAACCGAGCGTTGAGCAGATGCTATCGAATGAGTACCTTTCGCAACGCGCAGAGCTTATTGGCCAAGACGCCATTGACCCCATTCATGGCAATCCATTAAAGGGGGGCACCGTTTACCTGGCAACCGCTGATGATGAAGGTAATATGGTGTCATTCATTCAAAGCAACTTTGAAGGCTTTGGCTCTGGCATCGTAGTGCCGGGTACTGGCATTAGCCTGCAAAACCGTGGCTGGTCGTTCTCCCTCGACCCGCAGCACCCCAACGCACTAGCCCCCGGCAAGCGCACCTACCACACCATCATCCCAGGCTTTATTACTAAAGATAACCAAGCCGTTGGGCCGTTTGGCGTGATGGGTGGCTATATGCAGCCCCAGGGCCATGTGCAGGTGGTAACGGCGATGCTTGAGGATCAACTGAATCCTCAGGCGGCGCTGGATATGCCGCGTTGGAAATGGACCAAAGGCAAAACCATCGAAGTTGAAGCCGACTTCCCCAATCACTTAGCGCTTGCCCTGGCACGCCGCGGCCACGACATCGTTAAAGTCGCCGATTCAATCAGCTTTGGCCGTGGCCAAATCATTCTGCGCGATCCTGACACCGGCGTACTCCAAGGGGGCACCGAGCCACGCACCGATGGGGCTGTGCTCCCCTGGTAATATCTCACCACTAAACTGGGTCTCCGTCGCGTTGCCGTTGAAGGCAACCGGCGGCTGAGCTGGCTATCCACGCTCAACCACCGCATCATGGCACTCTTTTTTCGTCGGTACTTTTTGCCAGCCTAACTATGTCTCCACCACCTTCTGAATCGACTTCCTCACCACTAAGCGGCTTTTTTGGCGTATTTCGCTATAGCCGACGTGCACTTAGCTTAGTCTGGGAAACCTCGCGCTGGATGATGCTTGGGCTGGCCCTGTGCACGCTGGTCGCAGGGGTTCTGCCTGCCGTGGCGGCCTGGGTGGGTCAATTGATTGTGGATGGGGTGGTAAGTGCTATGGAGGCCCATCGATCAGCCACTGATCCCAACCTACTAGTATCCATTACGCCAGTGCTAACGCTGGTGGGGTTCGAAGCCGTGATCATTGCGCTCATTGCTCTGGCCCAGCGTGGCCTTTCGGCCCAACAGTCACTGCTGCGTGCGCTGCTGGGGCAGAAGGTCAATGTGATGATCCTGGAAAAAGCGGGCACGCTGTCACTCAGTCAATTCGAAGACTCAGAGCTTTACGACCAGCTCACGCGAGCACGGCGTGAAGCGTCTACGCGCCCGCTTGCGCTGGTGAATAAAACCTTTGGGCTGCTGCAAAATGCAATCTCGCTGGGCAGTTTCGGCGTACTGCTGGTGCAGTTTTCCCCTTGGGCACTGCTGATTTTAGTTGCTGGCGCCCTGCCGGTCTTTATCTCGGAGGCCAAATTCTCGGGTGATGCCTTCCGGCTGTTTCGCTGGCGCTCACCGCAAACCCGTATGCAGATCTATTTAGAGACAGTACTGGCCAGGGAAGACAGCATTAAAGAGGTCAAACTGTTTGGCCTTGAGGGGCTGTTTCTCAAGCGCTACCGGGATATTTTTACCAAATTGTTTGCTGAGGATCGCCGCCTCACACTACGCCGGGAAAGCTGGGGGTTTCTGCTCGGTTTGCTGGGCACCTTAGCCTTTTACTTAGCCTACGGCTGGGTGGTGATTGAAACGATTGCCGGGGCGCTTACCCTGGGTCAGATGACCATGTACCTGATGGTCTTCAAGCAAGGACAGGCCGCGCTCTCCGCAAGCCTCACCGCGATCAGCGGCATGTACGAGGATAACCTCTACCTCTCCAATCTTTATGAGTATCTGGAGCAACCAGTGGAGGGAGAGAACGGTACGCTAACTCAGGGGGCACTGCCCGGTGACGGGTTACGCTTTGAACACGTTAGCTTCTCCTACCCTGGCGGCGACTCTGTTCTCCAAGATCCGGTTCTTCACGATATCTCGCTGCATCTCTGCCCTGGGCAAAGCCTGGCTTTGGTAGGCGAAAACGGCTCGGGTAAGACTACTCTTATCAAACTACTCACGCGGCTCTACCACCCGACCCAAGGCCGGATTCTGTTAGATGGTAGCGACCTGCGGGATTGGAGTACCCAAGCACTACGCGAACGCACCGGGGTGATTTTTCAGGACTTCGTGCGCTATCAGTTGCAGGTGGGCGAAAACCTTGGTGTCGGCGATACTCATGCCTTTAACGACCAAGAAAGATGGCAGAACGCCGCTCGTCACGGTATGGCGGATGAGTTTATTACACGCATGGCCAGCGGCTATCAAACCCAGCTGGGCCGCTGGTTTAAAAATGGCCAAGAGCTCTCCGGTGGCCAGTGGCAGAAAATTGCCCTCTCCCGAGCGTATATGCGCGAAAACGCGGACATTTTGGTACNNTTGGTACTGGATGAACCTACCGCTGCCATGGATGCCGCCGCTGAAGCCGAAATATTCGCCCGCTTTCGCGAGCACAGCCGTGATAAAATGGCGATATTGATCTCCCACCGTTTTTCCACAGTACGCAGCGCTGATCTCATTCTGGTTATTGATCAAGGACATATTATTGAACGCGGCACCCATGAAGAACTCCTGGCCACTGCAGGCCGCTATGCGAAGCTATTTCAGCTCCAGGCGGCGGGTTATAAATAGTCACTTAAATATTAACAATTCTTACTATAGTCATTCTTAAATTATTATTACGCTAATTAAAACCTCGAACGTGAACAAAAGTCACAAGCGTTACAAAGCTGTCGACCTTTCTAATGCTTTAAAGGTAATGTGCTCTCATGGTTTTACACTACAGGAGTGGCACATATGAACCGTCTTCATCAGATAAAAGTTAAGTATGCTCTTGCCTTTATCAGCGTTGCATTAGCACTACTGGTTATTGTGGTAGCCGATGCACTGCTGGTTAACATGGTAAAAAGCCGTTTGGATACGTTTATCACCAACTATATTCCAGCGACTTCAGCCACACTCAACGGCGACCGTGACCTTTATCAAGCACGCGTTGCTGAGATTGAGTATCTGTTATCTGACCCCAGCTCCGAGCAAGCAACAGCGCTAATCGCCGAGTTTGAAGAGAATGCTCAACAGGCTTATGACCACATGAGTCATTATGCCGAACTGATGCAGAATCACCCAGAGCTAACCACGCAACTAGCTAACTTTGAAACGCTGTATAGCGATTGGAAACAAGAGGCAACGCATGTTTTTGAGCTGCACCAAAGCGGCAATACCGCAGCAGCATTAACGATGCTATCCAGTTCATCATTAGACGACTTTAATGCACTGCGTGATATATATGATGTATCGGGAATAAATATTGAGAAAGCCACTTATCAAGCAGAAGCAGCGGTGGTTGATAGAATTCAAGTGCAGCAAACATCCACTATTATTGTTGCATTAATCATCTTTATTGCGGCAACGCTTACTGCACTATTAGGGCCGTTAATGATGTCGCGGGCTATCCGCCAAATCAGTGGGCGTATTAAAGAGATTACCGAAGGCGATGGTGATTTAACCGCACGGATTGAGAGCCAACGCCGTGATGAAATTGGTGAATTGGCACAACAGTTCAATGCCTTTATTAAACGCATTGACGATACACTTCAGTCAGTTAGCAGCAGTACGATGAGTCTTCAACATGCGTCAAGTGAAATTGCTAAAGGCAGTCAGGAACTAGCAGCACGCACGGAACAAGCTGCTGCGAATTTACAGCAAACCTCTGCTTCGATGGAGCAAATTGCAGCAGTGGTCAACAACGCCTCTGACTCTGCCCAGCAGGCTGACCAACTGGCGCTTTCAACCCGGGATCTCGCTCAACAGGGTTTGCACTCAATGCACAGCGTTGAGCAGACAATGGATACGATTAACGACTCTTCCTCTGAAATCAGTAACATCGTCAGCCTTATTGATAGCATCGCGTTTCAAACCAATATCCTGGCGCTGAATGCGTCTGTAGAAGCCGCCCGCGCAGGCGAGCATGGCCGAGGCTTTGCGGTAGTTGCCCAAGAGGTACGTATATTGGCCAGCCGCTCAAGTGATGCATCTAAAAACATTGCCACTCTGATCAATACGTCGTTAAGTCGCACCAAGGTAGGCGTTGACCAAGTGAAACAAACCGGCGTCACCATGCAGGAGATGGTAAAAAGCATCGAGCGTGTGGCTGACGTGATTGCTGAGATCAGTGCCGGTGCTAAAGAGCAGAGTGTGGGTATCGGCCAAGTAAATGATGCAGTCAACGAACTGGATAGCATGACCCAACACAACGCCTCCATGGTGGAAGAGTCCAGCGCTGCGGCGGCGGAACTAAGAGAACAAGCCGACCGACTGGGCGCGCTAGTGGGAGCTTTTAAGCTAAGCAATGCTAACGAGCAACCAGTGCTTGTCCGAACAGCACTGGACTCTACTGCGAATAAGCCCTCGCCTGCATCTCCACGTCGGCTGGCGAGTCCCCAGCAGCCTGAGTGGGAGTCGTTCTAAGTAGCCTGCCTCTATGCTTCCTTGGGCTTATATGGGCCCAAGGAATTTAACCACTTAGCTTTAAAGCAATGTCCTTTCGAACTATCGCGCAAATCGATAACTAATCGTTAAGAGTATGGGGCATCAAAGGAACCTCTATGCTGTCGAATGCTTTAATTATTGATGATGATCTTGATGTGCAATTGCTGGGTAAGATGTTATTACGCCAGCAGGGGTATGATGTCGTTACAGCAGGGAGCCTAGGGCAACTCGCGCGACAGCCAGCGCTACTGAATGCCGAACTCATCCTACTTGATTTTGGGCTTGGCGAATTTACGGGCCTGGATATTCTCAATTATCTATACGATTTGCACCTAAAAGCATCAATTCTATTGATCAGCAGTTGCTCGGAAGAGACCGCAGCAAGTGTCATTACAGCAGGTAAGGCAATGGGCTTTCACATGCTTGGCTTTCTGCCCAAAGCCAAGCTACTCAACGACCTAGTACTCTTCCTTGAACCGTTACAATCAGCCCATAAATCGCCCACAAGCCGTGACTTAGCGAAGGCTATACGTGAAAAACAGCTGTTTCTCGCCTTTCAGCCCCAAGTCGATCTTCAATCCGCGCCTCATCCAGGCCAGGTAATTGGCGTTGAAGCGCTAGTTCGCTGGCAAGACCCTGAGCGTGGAGTACTGTACCCGGATTGCTTTATCCCCTTGGCAGAGCAGAGTGGGCTGTTGATCCCACTCACTTGGTATGTCATAGACCTTGCCCTACAGCAACAAGCCCAATGGCTATCCCAGGGGTGGAACTTAAACCTCTCGATCAATATAACGGCGGCCTTTATTCAAGAAGAAGGCATGCTCGAAGTGTTTGATCAGATCACCCAACAGCATCAAGCCGTACTTAGCCGTATTACTCTAGAGCTGACTGAAACGGTAGGCGTAGAGTGTTTGGGCTACGCAAGCTATGTGCTTAAAGCATTGCGAGAAAGGGGCTGTAAACTGGCGTTAGATGATTTTGGCACCGGCCACTCTTCGTTGACACAACTCTATCGGTTGCCTTTCAGCGAGCTCAAACTTGACCGCAGTTTTGTCTCTCGAATCGACCAGGACAAAGACGCCCTTGCGATAACCATATCGATTATCGAATTAGGCAAGCGGCTTGGACTAACGGTAGTCGCCGAGGGGATCGAAACAGCGGCACAACATGACATGTTGGTCGAAGCAGGTTGCGCGGTGGGTCAGGGGTACTTTATTTCTCGGCCACTCACCGCGGGTGCCTTTAGCGCCTGGATGTGTGAGCGTTCACAAACCCACGTAATGTCTGCTCAGAATGAGAGCATGCTTGCTTGCTGTAACGCCTGCCGTGTCGAGGTTTGCAGTACCGCCAATCGTTCCACATAAATGACTAGCTCATTCATTGGCGCTGCTAGCGCTGTTTGCTCCAATTGGCTTGCTTGCTCAGCAATCGCAGCACAGCCTAGAGAGGAAGCGGCACCTTTTAGTGAATGGGCTTCTTGGCACAAGGCTTTTCGATCCTCTGATTGCCAGTAGGCGTTAAGGCGAGCGATACGCTCATCAAGCCGTGTTAAAAACGTGGTCAGCAGCGTATCCAGTGCCTTAGGTTCAAAGGTACTTTGCAGCTCTTCGCAAAGACGCTTATCGAGCACCTGCACTGCCCCAGCGCTACCGCCCAGCGATTCGGGGCTCTTAATAGAAACGGTAGCGTGAATGCTGACAGATTCAACGCTTTCATCATTTAACAGATAGCGGCAAATCACCTGATGCAACTCATCGCGCGTAAACGGCTTATGGATCATATCGTCCATGCCGCTTTGCATGCAGCGTTCGCGGTGCTCAGGCATTACATTGGCGGTCATTGCCACTATGGGCAACTTAGGCAGTTGATGCACAGCTTCATAATCACGCCAGCGCTGGGTGGTTTCCGTGCCATCGAGCTTAGGCATCTGCATATCCATTAACACCAAATCAAATCGACCATGGCCTGCTTTCAACTGATCGAGCGCTTCCTGGCCGTTCTCTGCAACCGTCACCTGTTGACCAAGACGCTCAAGCATGACGCGTGCCACCGTTTGATTTAGCGGGTTATCCTCTACCACCAAGATATGGTGATGGGGGGTCATTGCTCGCTGGTGTTCACCGCTTTTATATACGGCCAAAGGTTCGGTTTCCGGCAGGCTAACGGTGAACCAGAATCGACTGCCGAGCCCCTGTTGGCTGTTAACGCCTATCTCGCCCTGCATGGCGCCGACCAACCGCTTACAGATTGCGAGCCCAAGCCCTGTGCCTTCATGACGGCGTGCCATAGAGGTATCCACTTGCGAGAATGCCGAGAACAGCTGTGCTTGATCCGTCTCCGCGATACCACAGCCGGTATCGTGTACCTCCATAAGAATCTTATCGTCCCCAAGAGGTTTTATCTGGCATTTGACGAACCCCTCTTCCGTGAACTTCAAGGCATTATTGATTAAGTTCATCATGACTTGGCGCAGCCGCGCGATATCTCCCCGGACATAACGGGGCAGCGCCGGGTCGATAGCGTAACTAAAGGTGACCTTCGTCTTCGGTACTCGGAGGGTATAGCTTTCACAAAGCTGGTCGATGCATTGGTGAAGATCAAACGGCTGAATATCCAGGTCGAGGCGCCCCGACTCAATTTTGGTGTAGTCGAGAATATCGTTGATCACCGCGCGTAGACTCTCCGCACTACGTTTAAGGGCGGCTAAATACGTCTCCGCACTTGTTGTTTTAACCTCCTCGCTTAACAAATCCGCCATCCCCACGACGCCATTTAACGGGGTTCGAATTTCATGGCTCATCACCGCCATAAACTCAGATTTTGCCAGGCTCGCTTTCTCTGCTTGCTTGGCTGCCTCATTCAGCTCTTTGCCCTTGGCTTCTAATGCCTGAGCCTTCCGATCACTCGAGCGTCCTGCCAGAATCAATGCGCGAACCAACATTCCTCCTGAAAACATGAGCAGCGTTATCAGCAGCAGTGCCAGACCGTATAAGTTCGTCAGTATCCGGCGCTCCGCGCTGCGCATGTGCGAGACGTGAGCGTTGGTTTCAATAAGGATGGTGCCGGTGGACTGCTGGAGGCTTGTCGACTTCTCCAAGAGGGTAGCTATCAAGGCGCTATTTAATTCAGAAGGGTTCTCCCAGAGCGGCTCTAGCAACGCTTCCATTTCTAAAATCAATACTTCGCTCTGTCGAGCGACCTCCTCAACGCCTTCCAGTTTAGCCACGACCTTGCCGATTTCACCTTGAAAGAAAAGTGATTGCCGGCTAAATAGGATTTCATATCGTAGTAGCATGTCATCAACGGTGGCATTATCAGATCTTGCTTCAAGCAGCGTTAACCGAAACTCGCGTACCTCACGATCAAACTGGTAACCGGCCCAAAGCAGGTTTTCGAGCAGTCGATTCTCCAGCGCATGTTGACGGTTATAAATAACCCCACCGGTGGTTAGCGCGGAAAGAAAAAAAAGGATCGCTGAGAATGTAGCGACCCTGGCGCTGCGGGAAAAATAGAACTTCAAGAAGGCCAGCATGGCAAGTATCCGGTTATTTTATTCAACGTCGATGCGAGCCACCTGCCACACCGAGCGCATAAGAATCTCTTCGTTCAAAAGTTCAGGGTGCTGGTCAAAAGGGTAAATAACGAATAGCGGCCCCTGATCGCGGACACGCAGTGCCTGGCCGTTCGCCTGCATAGCAAGAATGACATCGTAATTCTCAAAGTCACTGACGGGTATCGTCGACGCATACTCATTGAGAGCCACTACGCGAATACTTTCGCCCTCAGCACCAGCGGCTTCCAATATGGCNNGGGCGTATGAGTAATTGTTTCGTGCTGCGCCAAGGCCTCCAACATCGCTTTGTCAAAATGGGCCTCATCCCCCACATTTGCCTGGCCTACATTACCACTTACCACCAATATCACAGTGCCTTTAGGTGGCTCGAGGGCGATAGCGTGGGTCGACAGCCAGGCAAGCCCCGCCGCGACGATGAAGACCGCGAATTTATCTACCAGAAGACGACGTATCATGCTTCACCTCAGTGCTAATCGTTAAGAGTGCAAGCATTGTATATCGGCCATCGGTGGGTTAACTGTGAACCTTTGTGTCAACGCATCATCATCAACTAAACTTAACGTATGAGTTTGCCGCTTCTGCGCGTGTGACGTTTATAAGACGATAATACGGGAAACCACCATGCATATTGGCGTACTTGAAGATGACCTCGATCAACAGGCTTTTATTGAGCAGTGTCTACTTACAGCAGAGCACCAAGTCTCGCTGTTTAGTCGCTCCAGCGAGCTCCGCCGCGCGACGCAGCAGAGCTCCTTTGACCTGTTGATTATCGATTGGCGACTTCCCGACAGCGACGGTATGGATGTGATTGCTCATCTCCGGCAGCACGAAAGTTGGCGCGGCCCAATCCTGTTTGTTACCGCCAGTCAGGGCGAAGACGATGTTGTTAAAGCCCTGGAGCAAGGCGCCGATGATTTTCTCGCCAAGCCCCTTCGCCCCAGTGAACTGATTGCCAGAGTGAGTGCGTTAGGTAGGCGCTCTGGCTATGCCACACCGCGCCCAGCACCGGCTTGCCCCAACACCTTTAGCCTGCATACCGAAGAGCACTACATCAGCGTGGCGGGTAACGCCATTGATTTAACCGAACGGGAATATAGGTTAGCTGCGCTGTTTTTCTCTAAAATTGGTGAGCTAATTACCCGTGCGCACTTACTAGAGCTGGTGTGGGGTATTAAAGGGGATGTATCGACACGTACCGTGGATACGCATGTAAGCCGCCTACGCCGCAAGCTGGAACTGGATGGGCGTCATGGTCTGCGCCTGCGTAGCGTTTACCAATCGGGATATCGAATGGAAGCCTGCCAAATCACCACACCCAAGGAAACGGTTAAATAGGTTGACGCTCATATAAGCATCGGTTAAAACATAAAAGCTCCCCTTTAAGGGGCAGTTCTTTTTTATTAACGAAACATTTTCAGAGTTATTCTCATGCACTGGCAAATCCCCGCGAAACGAATGAATAAGCTGCATCGCATTATTAATAATGCGGTATCAGTTTTTTATTGTCGCGCGCCAGAGATGTAGAGAAAAAACTGGCCGCGGCAGGTGTCGCGGCCATGTTGTTTTATCGTTACCTTCGAGACTCCCTGATCGCGATGTTGCCCGGCCTCCTAACCCAGGAGACCGACCCCATGGCAATCGCAACCATTACCCGCAAACTACCCAGCGCTTTCACTCACTATCGTAACCAGCGGCGCTTTTACGAAGATCCGCGCTTTCATGACCCGCACCTGTTAAAAGATATCGGCTTACGCTGGGAGCAGGGCCAGCTGGTATCCATTCACGGCGTAGAGGAACCAAGTCAGCGCAACCAACGCCATCAGGCTGAAACCCGCGACGCCTACGAAACGTGTCCACACTGTGGGAGTAGTTTGGTATAGCCAACGCCCCGGCCATAGGCAGTGGTCGGGGCGTTTTATTGAATTCAGGGCTTATAAGAATGTAATGACAGAGATATAGCCAAGCTGTTGAGCACAAAAACGTGTCTCATGCGGCTTGGCTATATCCCTGCCTATTTCCAAGGTTAGCTTCTTGCTTAGTGATACGTCCTTTACGGGAGTAGCTGCCTTTGCCTTTTTTAGGTGTTTGTTGCTGCATTTTAAACATTGGCGTCCGCAACTGCGCTTTTAACGCATTGTCTTTTATCTTGCGCGGTTTCATCGTTTTCTCCATTCTTTTAAAGATGCCTGCCCAGGCAGGCATCCACTATGACACATGCTATTATTTGAAGTTCATCTAATAGCGTCCATCGTTTAACGTTTCAAGCCCTGGTTATGCATTCCCTTTACTCATCCCAGGCAGGCGCAATTTCCGGGTTGGCGATACGGTCTTTACGATCCAGCTTGGCGATTTCAGCCATTTCACTGTCGCTTAGCACCAAATCAAAGGCGGCAATGTTGCTTTGAATATTACGCGCCTTGGTCGATGAAGGAATCGTAATCATATTGCGCTGTTTTACCCAAGCAAGGGCAATTTGCGCGGGCGTGACGTTATATGCGTCGGCGATCTGCTTAAGGGTCGGGTCATCCATTACCTTGCCCACGGCCAGGGGCATAAAGGCAGTAACCTGAATGCCATGCTGCTCGCAGTGCTCGGCTAGCTTACGGTTCTGTAAGAAAGGATGAACCTCGATCTGGTTGGTGAGAATCTCACCTTTGCCCAGAATGCTAACCGCTTCGTCAACCTGTGCGATGGTAAAGTTGGAAATGCCGATATTGCGCGCCTTACCTTCGGCTTTGACCTCTTTTAGCGCCGTTAAATAATCGACCATCGACACTTCATTGTCTGGCGACGGCCAGTGGATTAACACCAAGTCGACATAATCGGTGTCTAATTTCTGTAGACTTTCGTCCACGCTAGCTTTAAGTGTTGCGGGCTCCAACTTATCAAACCACACCTTGGTGGTTAGGAAAATATCGCTGCGTGGCACGCTGCTGTCGCGAATTGCCTCCCCAACCCCTTTTTCATTGCCATAAAACTGTGCCGTGTCGATGTGCCGATACCCGGCCTCAAGCGCTGCGTGGATACTCTGCTTGAGCGTATCGCCTTCCAGGCGAAAGGTACCAAAGCCAGGGTTAGGCATCACATTTTGCATCATTAACGTCCTTTTCTATTGATAGCGTGTTAACTAACATGGGGTGGAGACCGCCCCACTTCAACCCCGTTGTTTATTGTTCCCTGATCAACAGTAGTGCCATTAACGCAATAAAAGAGCGATAACCACTACCGCCAACACTAGCGACACCCCCTTCCAGAACAGCACCGGGTCGCGCTCTAGCAGCGGTAATTGGGCACGTTTTAGCATTTCTTGGCTTGGCGAGCGTAGTTCGAAGATAAACTCAGAAAGTGCCGAAAAACGTTTGTGGGGATTGGGATGTAGTGCCTTTTTGAGCACCTCATCTACCCAAGCGGGCAGTTCACGGTTCTCGCTAAGCGCCGATTGGTAGGCAAGCTTATGCTGCGCTGCCCGAGTGCGGGTTTTGGCCACCTCGGTGCCATAGGGCAGCGTGTCGGTTAGCATCTGATAGGTAATCACTGCCAGTGAGTACTGATCCGAACGGGGCGTGCCACCTTCACCCAGAAAATACTCCGGCGCGGTGTACTGGGCAGTACCTAGAATGTCGTCGCTAGTCGCATTGACCTCTTCGGCAAGACCCGCCACCTTGGCAGCGCCAAAATCGATCAGCTTCACCGTTCCGTNNNGTGGTTATCGATCATGACGTTATCGGGGCGTAAATCCTGATGCAGCATTTCCAGACGATGAAAAGCGCGCAGCCCCTTGGCAATCTGCTCGACGATGGGACGAACGCTGGCTAATTCGGCGTTGGGGTGGTCGCGCATCCACTGGGTCAGGGTTTGCCCTTCGATATACGCCAGCACGGTATAAAGGTAGTGGCGAGGGCGCTCTTGGGCGGGGGCTTTAAGCACGTGCTGATTATCGATGCGCCGTGCAATCCACTCTTCGCGCACAAACCGCTCGANNAATCTTGGCTTAACTCGGTTGAGAGGGTTTTTAGTGCCACCTTCTCGCCACTCGCTACCTCTTCCGCCAGGTAGACATGGCTGCGACTGCTGGCATGCAGTTGACGCACAATGCGGTAGCCGTCCAGCTCGCTTCCTACGCGCAATTCAGACGGTGAAGGCAGTGTGCTCAGCGCCGCGTAGAGCTCATTAGCGTGGCGCTCAGGCAGCGAATCTATGCGCACAATTTGCACGGTGAGGTTGTCATCGCTGCCATGATCGATGGCAGCCGCGATTAGCGCCTCAGCCGCCGCATCGAGATCGCCCCAATGAGCATGAATCAGCGCGGCCATTTCAGCGCCGGTTAGCCACTCATAAACACCGTCGGTAGTGAGTACAAATACATCGCCCACACTCAGCGTTACCGAGGAATAATCCAACTCCAGGTGCTGGCTGGCCCCCATGGCGCGGCTTAAATGACTGACTTCCCGGGATGCCCAAAAGCGATGATCCTCGGTCAGTGGCTCCAGCGTATTGCCGGCGAGCTGATAGATGCGGCTATCACCAACGTGAAACAGGTGCGCAGTGGTGGATTTAATCACCATCGCGCTCAGAGTACACACATAGCCACGATCCAGGTTATAGCGATACTGGCTCTGCCGGGTTTGGGCATAAAGCCATGCATTGGTGGCCTGCAGCACCCGCTGGGCAGAGGTTTTAACCGCCCAGGTGGCCGGGGTGGCGTAGTAGTCTGTTAAAAACCCGCCCACTGCCGCTTCGCTCGCTTCTCGGCTCACTTCACTGCTGCTGATCCCATCCGCTAACGCGATCGCAATGCCTTTGGTGGCGCGCTGGGGGTCGCTGGGTAGATAAGCGCCATAAAAATCCTGATTGCTTGGCTTGCGCCCTTTATCAGAGTGCTGGCCGAGCGAAATGGTCAGCGCTGCCATTATGCTTCCCCTAAAAAAAGCCTCCGCCGGAGCGAACATTGCAAACGGTCGGAACAACCCTGCGCGGGGGCGCTGTAGACCCATCCATGGGCGCTACTTTCGCCATCCATGGCGAAAGACCCCCGCTACGGGTTGCTTCCGACCTCGGCTAACAATAGCTCCGTTGTTTATCATCAATCTAGGGCTTCACAGTAGCGAAAGCTTGGCATTTAGTTTCTGTCACTACTATTCATCTATAAAGCTTTCTGGGGCGCGGTACGCACGTGAGTGGTGTAGAGCGTGAGGCCCGTTAATGCCAAGCCACCGATCAAGTTACCCAGCACTACCGGAATTTCGTTCCAGATCAGGTAATCCATAATCGAGAAGTTACCGCCCATCATCAGCCCGGATGGGAATAGGAACATGTTAACCACCGAGTGCTCAAAGCCCATACCGAAGAACAGCATAATCGGCATCCACATGGCAATCACCTTACCGCTCACCGTAGTTGAGATCATTGCCCCCACTACCCCAAGCGAGACCATCCAGTTGCACAATATGCCGCGAATAAAAATCGTCGCCATGCCGCCAGCGCCATACTCTTTGTAACCGACGGTGCGCCCTTCACCTACTTCACCAATGACCCGCCCTACTTCACTGGGTTCGGTGCTAAAGCCGTAGGTGAACACAATCGCCATGAGAAAGGCGACCGTTAATGCCCCACCAAAATTACCGATAAACACAATGCCCCAGTGCTTGAGAATACGATTAATCGTCACCCCAGGCCGTTTATCCAGCCACGCCAGGGGCGTTAACACAAATACCCCGGTCAACAGATCAAAGCCCATTAGATAGAGTATCGAGAAGCCCACCGGAAATAGGATGGCGCCGATAATCGGGTAGCCGGTTTGCACCGCTACGGTCACTGCAAACACCGCCGCGATGGCCAAAATAGCCCCCGCCATAAAGGCGCGAATCAGCGCATCACGGGTAGACATGTGCAGTTTGGCTTCGCCAGCATCGACCATCTTGGTAGCAAATTCAGCAGGCAATAAGTAGGACATAGAGAGCGTTTCCTTTGTTGTGGGTTTCTAGGTCATAAGAGCAAAACGCGCACAGCAAACCCTGCCGTTAAGGCGTGGTTTGCTGTACAGAGCAAAAATTGGTGGCTAGGGCAGCGGGCGACGTGGCGACTCTTTGCACCACACTGCCCACCACAATCAAGCAGGGGGATGGCAAGGGTGTGGCAGAGAGTTTTTCGGGCATATCCGCCAGCGAGCCCACCAGCGACTGCTGTTCACTCTGGCTGGCGTTAGCCACCAGCATGATCGGCCACTCATCCGGTAGGCCTGCCTGACGCAGGCCGTGGCAAATTGCACTCACTTTTGAAAGGCCCATATAAAACACCAGTGTTTCATCCTTGCGTGCCAGCGATGCCCAATCCGGTGTACCGTCTTCGCGGCAGAGCTGGGCAGTCACAAAGCGCAGTTGCTGCGCATGGCCGCGATCGGTGAGCGGAATGCCCATGCAGGCAGCGGCGGCAGAGGCCGCGGTAATCCCTGGCACAATGGCAGCGGGGATCTCGGCAGTGGCCAGGGCATCCAGCTCTTCGCCCATCCGCGCAAATACCGCCGGGTCGCCACCTTTCAAGCGCACCACCGATTTACCTTCCCGGGCAAGTTTTGCCATCAGCTCGCCGATCTCCGCTTGGGGTACGCTGTGGTGGCCGCGGGCTTTGCCCACGTAGTAGCGCTCGCTGCCGCTAGGAATCAGCGCCAGCACGTCATCACCTACCAAGCGGTCATACACCACGGCGTCTGCCTGCATAAGTAAGCGTGCAGCCTTGAGGGTTAGCAGCTCTGCATCGCCACTGCCTGCGCCGACCAAGTAAACCTGCCCGGCGCGACACTCTCCACGCAATGGCAAACGTATGTCTGGAGCATGCTGAACCAACGGCGTTAGCGCGCGGTGCGACAACCGCATAAAGGCGTTAAACCACTTCAGTAGCAAGGGATTGCTTAGTGCGGGCATTGGGCCGCTCCTCTTCAATAAGTGATTTCAATTCTGGAATACAGCTACCGCACTGGGTGCCGCAGGCGAGCCTGGCGCCCAACGCTTCTACGCTGGTGTCGCCCTCTCGGATAGCGTTGACGATGGTGGTTTGGCCCACTTGGTGGCAACTACATACCACCGGGCCGGTATCCGCGGCGCCGTCATCGCAGCCCGCCAATAGGCGGCGGCGGTGGGTATCGCTCAGCGTCGCCTCGTTAAAACGCGCTTCCAGCCACGCTAACCCTGGCAACTCGTTGGGCGGGCCGACCATCAGCCACCAGCGCAACTGACCGTTTTCCACGCAGGCGGCGCGCAGCCGTCCGTTAGTCGGGTCTTGGCTGACGACCGATACATCGCCGGGCAACCACATTTTCAACTGCGCCAACCAGTCATTAACTGATTGCGTATTGGCCAACTGCCAGCGTTGGCAGCCGCGCATGGGAATACGTGTCCAGTAGGCGCTGGTGCACCAAGGGGTTAATTCCGTTGCCCCATCGGCGACTAATAGGGTGGCCTGCCAATCAGTAGCCAGAGGCGCCAGCGCCACGGCGCCGTGCTTCGATTCCGGCTGCCCAGAGAGCGGATCAGTAATGCTGTCAATTAGCGCACTGCTTCTGGCCTGCTGGGTGAAGCAGTCAGTCCAGTGGATGGGTACGAAGACCTCACCGCGGCGCTGGGCATTGGAGACCCGCACCCGAGCGCGAAATTCGCCTTTCGCGGCGGTTAACACTGCCAAACCCTGATCGATTAAACCGGCGTTGTGGGCGTCGTCCGGATGCACATCCATAAAGGGTTCGGCGCGGTGATTCATTAACCGCGGTGAGCGAGCGGTGCGGGTCATGGTGTGCCACTGATCACGAATCCGGCCGGTGTTCAGACGCAGTGGGTAGGCGGCACTCAGCGCCTGCTCAGGCCCTTGGGGCTTGATCGCCAGCAGCTTGGCGCGACCATTGGCGGTGGCAAACTCGCCATCCTCAAACAGCCGAGCAGTGCCATGGGGTGCGGCCTTTGTGACCGGCCATTGAATGGGGGCTAAGGCGTCGTAGCCCTCCCGGCCCAGGCCCATCAAACCCGATATATCAAACAACCGCTGCGGGCTGCCGGGCAACGAGCTGTTATCAAAACCGTTTTCAAACCCTGAGAGACGAGCGTGCTCGTCGAAAATCTCCCAGGGGTGCGTATAGTTAAACGCCTCGGCAAACCCCAACCGTTTCGCCACCTCACACATTATCCACCAGTCGTGGTGGGCTTCACCTGGGGGCGGCAGCATGCCCCGCTGGCGAGAAATGCGCCGCTCGGAATTAGTCACGGTGCCATCTTTTTCCGACCACCCCGAGGCAGGCAGCACGATATCGGCATAAGGCAGTAGATCGGTATGGGCAGCGCACTCGGAAACAATCACCAGCGGGCATTTTTCCAACGCAGCACGCACCCGCGCAGCATCGGGCAGGCTGATGGCAGGATTGGTGGCCATCACCCAGAGCGCTTTTATTTCGCCACGCTCAATGGCCTCAAACAGCTCCACTGCTTTATAACCCGGCCCTTCCGGCAGGATAGGCGTCAAGCTGTCGGTGGCCCAGAAACGGCTGACCAAATCCAGGGCGCCTGGGGTGTGGTAATCCATATGCGCGGCTAACTGGTTGGCCAACCCGCCCACTTCACGGCCCCCCATGGCGTTGGGTTGGCCGGTAATCGAGAACGGCCCAGCCCCCGGCAAACCGATTTTGCCGCCAGCCAAGTGGCAGTTAATAATGGCGTTGCACTTATCGGTTCCGCTGGCGGATTGATTAACGCCTTGTGAGTAGAGGGTGACCACATGCAGCTGGCTGGCAAACCAGTAGTAGAAAGTTTCCAGTCGTTCGGGGTCGACATCACAGGCCGCCGCTACCTCCGCCACCGAACCTGCGGTTTGCTGGGCCGCCGCCAGGGCATCGTCAAACCCTTCGGTGTGGCGTTCAAGGTAGAGGGTATCGAGCTTGCGGCGCTTTGCCATCCACGCCAATAGTCCGTTAAACAGGTAAGCATCGCTGCCTGGCTTAATCCCCAGGTAGAGGTCAGCGATTTCACAGCTGTCTGTCACGCGGGGGTCGATCACCACCAAACGCATCAATGGATTGCGCTCTTTGGCCACTTTGATGCGCTGGTAAAGTACCGGGTGATTCCAAGCCAAGTTGGATCCCACCAACACGATCAGTTCCGCCTCTTCCAAATCCTCGTAGTTACATGGCACCGCATCGGCACCGAAGGCGCGCTTGTAACCAACCACCGCCGAGGCCATACACAGCCTCGAGTTAGTATCTAAATGGGGCGTGCCTAAAAAGCCTTTAAACAGCTTATTGGCCACGTAATAGTCTTCAGTCAGCAGCTGACCGGAGAGGTACGCTGCCACACTGTGGTTGCCATGCTCGGCCCGCAGGGTGTTTAAGCGTTCGGCAGTGGTGCTTAGGGCGGTGTCCCAGGAGGCCTCAACACCATCAACGCGAGGATGAGTCAGCCGCCCCTGTTGTCCCAAGGTTTCATGTAGCGCAGACCCTTTGACACACAGCCGCCCGAAGTTCGCCGGATGCTCGCGGTCGCCCTCTACAGCGCTCAGCGTGCCCGCTTCAACGGTTGCTGTCACGCCACAGCCAACGCCGCAGTAGGGGCATGTGGTTTTGGCTTGCTGCGTCGTTTTGGACTGCTGCCCTGCTTTTGCCCCGCGCATAACACCTCCTCGGGTCGAACCTGAACGCCGTATATATGTATATAAATGGCGGGCATAAAAAAACGCCCAGTCCCATTCTCTAATGCGCTATATAAACGCATTAAGAGAAGAGGGCTGGACGTCGTTGCCACAGCGCACCTTCATCGGTGCATTACTCTTTACAGTATTCTCTTCAAACAAATGAAGACTTTCTAACAGCTACACATTTTCTAACGGTTACTTATTTTTCTAACGGCTTTGGAATTATTCGCTGCCATCGCCAAACAATGAGCGCTTATCCCTTGTTAACTTACTTATTGCCCTGGTAGCTGCAAGAGCCAAGCCGACAACCACGAAATTTAAATTTAACCATTTAAAAACAAATATTTAAAAAATAAAAAATCATCACGCAACGCTCTTTTTCGCACTGTGTACACGCTAAATGGTGTTTGAGAGTGCAGAGCACCTCCCGTTTCGCACCATCACCGTGCAGTCTATCCGAAGAGCCTGGCCACAGCTCATCTATCACCTACACATAAGCAGCTGAAGTTATTTGAAAAAATATGCTATACGGCCAGTTGGCTAGCTCCTTGCTTATTACGGAGTAAGGTTTTTAATCAGTTGGCAACCAATGGCGGTTGTCGCGTTTTTAAAACGACGCTATCGGGCAACGACGCCCCTGTTACGCACGCTTTTGCGATTTGTTGCAAAAGAGGTGCGAGACAGGGGCGTTTTTTTTTGTTTGATGCTCAAGCAGCCGCAAAGACACAGAGGAGCCACCCATGGAAACCACTTCCCGGTGCTCACCCAACGACGATCTCAATAACCAGCTCAACGACCATCTGGTGATCATTGGCAATGGCATGGCATGCCACCGCCTAATTGAGGCGTTGGTAAAACAGCCCACACGCCCCAAGCGCATCACGGTGATTGGCGCAGAGCCAACCCCTGCCTACAACCGTATTCTGCTTTCGCCACTGCTGGCCGGTGAGATGCAGCAGGAGGCGCTTACCCTGCGCGATACCCAGTGGTACGCCGAACAGGGCGTTACGCTGATACTGGGTGAAAAGGTCGAGACGCTTGATCGCTCACGCCAAACATTGACCACCGATAGCGGCCGATCACTTGATTACGATCATTTGGTCATCGCCGCCGGCTCGCGCCCAGCGCTGCCCAATGTTCCAGGGATTGAGCTTGAGGGCGTACATGGCTTTCGCGACCTGCAAGATGCCGAATCACTAGAAGCCATTGCTCAAAAGGGCGGTGACGCTGTCGTGATTGGTGGCGGCCTGCTGGGTCTTGAAGCGGCTGAGGGGTTACGTAAACGCGGCAGCGACATCAACGTAAGCGTGCTCCAGCGCAGCGAGCGGTTGATGAACCGTCAGTTGGATACCACCGCCGCCCACCTGCTTAAAGACACCCTCACTCAACGCGGTCTACAGATCATAACCGGCGCGCAGTTAGCGAGGCTAGAGAGTGACGCCCTGGGCCGGGTAGCTAAGGTGCATCTTGCCGATGGCCGCCAGTTGAACGCCTCCAGTGTGATCGTTGCCGCGGGCATTACCCCTAATGCGGAACTTGGCCGCCAGGCAGGTCTGCACACGGATCGAGCTATTGTGGTGGACGAATGGCTCACCACCAGCGACCCGGCGATCTCAGCACTGGGCGAGTGCTGCCAGTTCGATGGCACCACCTACGGCCTGGTGGAGCCGATCTGGCGTCAGGTAGAAGTGCTCGCCGCGACGCTGTGCGGCACGCATACCCAAGGCTACGCGGATGCCCCCAGCGCCACCAAACTCAAAATCAGTGGTGTAGCGCTCTACGCTTTTGGCCCCACCGAGGCCAGCGCCGAGCATGAAGTGCTGAATTACCACGACCTTGAGCGCGGCGACTACCGCCGCCTGCTGCTGCGCGACGGCCAGATTGAAGGCGCGGTGCTTTACGGCGACACCAGCCAAGGCCCCTGGTACTTCGAGCAGGCGCTCGCGGGCACCGATCTCAACGCTTACCGCCAAGCCTTGTTGTTTGGTGGTGCTGATGTCGAGGTGCTACGCGAAGCATCTCAACACAGCCCTGATTATTCTGAACTCTCTTCAAAACACTCTTCTTCTACAACGTCGGAGGCGGCTTAAATGTCTACCCAACAGCAGCTTATTATTATTGGTAACGGCATGGTCGGCCACCACCTGGTCGAACAGTTAGTCGATAACGGCGCCCTTGAGCGCTATCAGGTCACCGTGTTTGGCGAAGAGCGCCACCGCGCCTACGACCGGGTGCATCTCTCTGAATACTTCAGCGGCCGCGATGCCGATTCGCTAGCGCTTTGCGAAGCGGGTTACTACGCCACCAGCGGCGTTGAACTGCGCACAAGCGAAGCCGTCATTGAGATCGACCGCAACTCACAAGAGGTGGTCACCGAACAAGGCCGTTACCCTTACGACCGCCTGGTGCTGGCTACCGGCTCGTTCCCCTTCGTGCCGCCGATTCCCGGTAACGACCGCGATGGTTGCTTGGTTTACCGCACCCTGGACGATTTAGACGCCATCCAGGCGGCCGCCGAAAACGCTACCACCGGCGTGGTGGTGGGTGGCGGTCTGCTTGGTTTGGAAGCAGCGAATGCCTTGCGCGGATTAAACCTGGATACTGCCGTGGTGGAGTTCGCCTCACGCCTAATGCCGATGCAGGTGGATAACGAAGGCGGCGAGCTACTGCGGGAAAAAATCGAAGCGCTGGGCGTACAGGTGCTTCTTGAACGGGCCACACAGCGTATTGAAGATGGCGAGGCAAGCCGCCACCGCATGGTCTTCCAAGACGACAAAGTGCTGGAAACCGACCTGATTGTGTTCTCAGCAGGCATCCGCCCCCGCGACCAGTTGGCCCGTGATTGCGGCCTGGAGATTGGTGAACGCGGCGGCGTGGTGGTGGATAACCAGTGCCTCACCAGCGACCCGGCCATTCTCGCAATTGGCGAAGTCGCGCTATGGAACCAGAGCATTTTTGGCCTGGTCGCCCCCGGCTACCAAATGGCCAAAGCAGCATTTTCGACGCTAACCGAAGGCGACACCCAGTTTGGCGGCGCGGATATGAGCACCAAGCTCAAGCTGCTGGGCGTGGATGTGGGCTCGATTGGTGATGCCCACGGCAACCAAAACCCCAGCGCACGCATGTTCCGCTACCTAGATCCCATCAAGCAAGAGTACCGCAAGCTGGTGGTCTCCAGCGACGGTAAAAAGCTGCTCGGCGCCATGCTGGTGGGCAATAACAGCGTTTACGACACGCTGCTGCAGTACTACTCCAACGGCATTGAGTTGCCCGACGAGCCCGCCTCATTGATTTTGCCCCAAAGCAGCGGCGCCGCGCCCACCCTCGGCCCCGGTGCGCTGCCGGAAACCGCCTCCATCTGCTCTTGCCACAACGTCACCAAGGGCGATATTTGCGCCACCATTGATGCTGGCGCAGTAGATCTAGGCGGTGTCAAAGCGGCTACCAAAGCCAGCACCGGTTGCGGCGGCTGCACAGCGCTGCTCAAAAGCGTGGTTGATCATGAGCTGGAAGCCCGCGGCGTCGAAGTCGATAAATCGATTTGCGAGCACTTCGCCCATACCCGCCAAGAGCTTTACGATATTGTGCGCGTTGAAGGTATTAAAACCTTCACTGACTTAATTGAAAAACACGGCAACGCCGACACCCACCGCCTGGGCTGTGATATCTGCAAACCCGCCGTGGCGTCCATTCTGGCCTCCTGCTTCAATGAGCCGATCACCGACGCAGCGCATATTCCCCTGCAGGATACCAACGATACCTTTATGGCCAACATGCAGAAAAACGGCACCTACTCAGTAGTGCCGCGTGTTGCCGGTGGCGAGATTACCCCCGACAAACTCATCGTGCTGGGTGAAGTGGCAAAAAAATACAGCCTCTACTCCAAGGTCACCGGCGGCCAGCGTATCGACCTGTTCGGCGCCCGCCTGGAAGACCTGCCGGATATCTGGGGCGAGCTGATTGCTGCAGGTTTCGAGACCGGCCACGCCTACGGTAAATCGCTGCGCACGGTGAAATCCTGCGTAGGCAGCACCTGGTGCCGCTACGGCGTGCAGGACAGCGTTGGCATGGCGATTCAGTTAGAGAACCGCTACAAGGGCCTGCGCTCACCGCACAAGATCAAGTTCGGCGTTTCCGGCTGCACCCGCGAGTGCGCCGAAGCCCAGAGCAAAGACATCGGCATTATCGCTACCGAAAACGGCTGGAACCTCTACGTGTGCGGTAACGGCGGCATGCGTCCCCGCCACGCCGAACTGTTCGCCACCGATCTGGACGACGAGCAGCTCTACCGCACCATTGACCGCTTTTTGATGTTCTACGTGCGCACTGCCGACCGTTTGCAACGCACCGCGGTGTGGCGCGAAAACCTCGACGGCGGCCTGGAATACCTCAAAGAGGTAATTCTGGAAGACAGCTTAGGCATCAACGACGAGCTAGAGCGCCAGATGCAAACCGTGGTGGATACTTACCAATGCGAATGGGCCGACGCGATCAGCGACCCAGAGAAACTCAAGCGCTTCCGCAGCTTCGTCAACGACGACCGCCCGGATCCGTCAATTATCATGACCTCCGAGCGCGGCCAGCTACGCCCCGCTTAAGCAACGCTGGGCCCTGACACTGACAACGACACCGACACTGAATAAAAACGAGGCAACCCATGACCGGAACGGCACTGAAAAAAGAGATGGATATGGCGGATATTCAAAACAGCGAGGCTTTTGAAAACCACGCTTCTGAAAACAACACGGCGTGGCAAAAAGTCTGTACCAAAGCTGATCTAGTCGCGTTCTCAGGCGTCGCAGCTTGGCTGGAAACCGCCGATGGGCCCGCCCAGGTCGCTATTTTCTATTTGCCAGGACTGGGACAAGGTAAGGGCGATGAGCTTTTCGCCCTCGACCACCATGACCCCTTCTCAAACGCCAACGTGATCGCCCGAGGCATCGTTGGCGACCTTAAAGGCGCGGCGGTCGTCGCCTCGCCTATCTATAAGCAGCACTTCCGTCTTGAAGACGGCCAGTGTTTAGAGGATGAGGACGTTAAGCTACGTACCTGGAAGGTTAAATTTAAAGGTGATGAAGTATGGGTTGAAGGGTAACCACATTAATTAGCCTTAAAAAATCGACAACGCCGCCATGAGGGCGGCGTTGTTGTTAGCAGTCAGTCACACTCAAACGTTATTCATCTAAAAAGCTAATCAACGCCTGATTAAACTCATCAGGATGGGTAGCATTGAGACCATGAGGCCCGCCCTTGATCACTTGCGTTTGCGCATTGGGCAGTAGCTCCTGAGCCCGCTTACCGCTGACTTCATAGGGCACGATACCATCTGCATCACCGTGGAGGACTAGCGTGGGGATATCGATGCTGGGTAGATCTTTGCGGAAATCGGTATAGCTAAACGCCTTGATGCAGTCGTAGGTCGCTTGGGGTGACGCAAAGGCGGCAATATCGCGATGATACTGGCGGTTCGGCTCGCTGACTAAGTCGCTGCGTTCACCTGCCGTAAAGAAGCTCTTGGTAAACTCTTCCAGGAAGGCAAGGCGGTCGTCTTTTACGTCCTCAAGGAACTGATTGATGGTGGCATCATCAAGACCGCCTTCAGGGTTATCATCGGCTTTATACAGGTAAGGGGGCACCGCCGCGGCAAAAACGGCTTTGTGAACACGACTGGTGCCGTAGCTGGAGAGGTAGCGCGCCACTTCACCGCCGCCCATGGAAAAGCCCACCAGGGTGGCATCGTGCAAATCCAGCGCTTCAATCAGTTTCTTGAGGTCTGACGCTAGGGTGTCGTAGTCGTAGCCGCCATCGGCCTGGGTTGACCCGCCAAAACCCCGGCGGTCATAGGTAATCACCTTATAACCCGCATCGACTAACGCAGGCACCTGCTTTTCCCACGAGCGGCCACTCAGCGGCCAACCGTGAATCAGCACCACGGGCTTGCCCGCCCCGCGCACTTCGTAATAAAGCTCAACCGGCGTGCCCTGTTCCGTTCCTACGCTCAGCATTGGCATCGTCTCACCCTCCTGTTTGGCTTAACGTGAATCAAACAAACGCTCCATTAGGTTAGTAGAACTTACGATGCTTTCCAAAAGTGCGTAATACGTTGGCATTCGATAATTTGCTAACAAAGTTGCTATGCTTATTGGCTATTTTGACTATGTACACTGGAAGAAACCTTCGTGAAGACAGAATCGAGCACTTTAGCGTTCTCCGCTATTATGGCGCTGTTAATTGGTTGTGCAGGCATCGTGGCCACACTCGCCTCCAACTCCCAAGCGATCCTGCTGGATGGGCTGTTCAATCTGATCTATTTCAGCGTTGCCCTGGTAACGATCAAGGTGAGCAAATTAGCCAGCCGCCCAGATAGCGAGTCCTACCCGTTCGGCTATAGCTACTTTGAGTCGCTAGTAAATCTGTGCAAAGGGCTGCTTATTTTAGGCGTGTCTATTTTTGCTTTGGTCGATGCCATTGCCGCCCTACTCACCGGCGGCCGTGAGATCGCGGCAGGCTTGGCGGTGCTGTACGCGCTATTCGCCACCGCGGCTTGTTCACTCACCGCTTGGGTGATGCACCGCAGCCAGCGCCACGTAAGCAGTCCACTGGTGGCGGCAGACAAACTCAACTGGCTAGTCAACAGCGTTATCTCTGCCGCTGTACTCGTCGCCTTCTGCCTGGTGATGCTGTTTGAGCGCCTAGGCTGGCAGACTATTCTGCCTTACGTGGATTCGGTGTTGGTCATTGCGGTGGTGTTGCTGTGTTTAGGCGTGCCGGTGCGGATGGCCTCCCAAGCCTTGAAGGAGCTGCTCAACAGAACCCCGGAAGAGGCTATCGCGGTGCCCGTTCGCCAAGCCGTGGCGAGTGCCCTGGCGGATACCGACACCCAAGAGGTGCGGGTGCGCATGGTTCGCCCTGGGCGCCTGCTATATGTGATAGTGCATGTGGTACTGCCCGACGCATCCGATGTTGCGGTCTCCACCCAGGATTTACTCAGGGCACGTGTCGATGACGAGGTGCGCCGCTACTACTCTCCCGTGGTGTGTGACGTGGTGTTTACTGCCAACACCCGCTGGGCAGCGCCCTCTTGTGGTCTATTGGTAGAGAAGCAACCATAGATCAGTTGTCCAAGTTACCGAGCCTTGCGCAATAGAACTAGCGTGGCGATCACGCCCACCAGTAGCGCAAGGCCAAATAGCGTTAACGCCAAGGTATGCCCTACAGCATCAATGAGTACCCCAGTAGTGATCACCGGGATACTGAAGCCCAGATAGGCCATCAGGAAATAGCCCGCGCTGGCTTGGGTGGCTTGTTGACTAGCCGAGCCGTCCGCAATCGCCAACACGCCGCTTAATCCCCCCAGGTAGATAAACCCATAGCAAGCGCTACTGGCTGCTACCGTGCCCAGCAGCACCGCCGCAAGATAACCATGAACCGCTCCCCAGGCGATCAACCCATAGGCAATCGGCAAAATCACCAGCCCCAGTCGGGTAGCGCTGCGCGGCGCAAGCCTTCTCGCCCAGGGCTGAAACAGCACACCGCAGCTGCAGATACCGAAGGTGGCAAAGCCACTCCAGGCGGATAAACCGTGTTGGCTTAATGCCGAAGGCAGAATCGCAATCACTAGCCCCACCAACGCCCAGGCCAACAAAATCGCCAACCCATAGGAGATAGCCCCTTGGGGATAGCTGGGCAAACGTAGCATAGGACTTTTAGTGGCGCTCGGTGCACGATCCTTAAGCGTGGTGACCACCACCAGCGCCAACGAAGCGGTAGCCAAATAAATCCACAGGCTAGGTGGCGATACGCTTGGGGTGTGGAAAACAAACAGGCTAGTCACCGCGGCCCCTAGCCCGAACCCGAGCGCGGTACTGGCCGTTACGTAGTTAGTCGCCACACGGTTATCCTCACCCCCCAACAGCATTTGCATATAAGCGGGAGCCACTGCAGACGTTAACCCCGTACTAATGCCCAGCAGAAAGCGTGCAACACCCAGCGCCAGCAAACCGGGCGCTATCAGGGTGATCCCGGTCGCCAAGAGACATAACAGCAGAGCACTCATAATTAATGGCTTGCGCCCTACCCGATCGGCCAAGCCATTTAACCCCAGCAACACCGGTATAATGCCCACCACATAGCAGGCAAAAGCGATGCTGGTGGCGCCAACGCCCAAGCTATCCCGCGCCGCCAGCGCATCGTAAAGTGGAGCCTGTAAATTAACCGCCGTGGTAATCGTACATAGCGCAAACGCCAGGCAGGCTGCGCTCCTTTTATTGTTAGCGCGATTGACAGTGCGGCTCATGGCTAAGTCCTAAATAAGTAAGTCATTGAACCGCTACCCTCCCACGCTTACTGCACAGCGGTAAGGTACACTTAACCTCCACTTTCCAGACACTGTTCCGCCTTTTTAGTGAACAGTTGAAAGCCATAGGGCACGTTATGAAACTAGAGGTTAATCGGCACGCCACAACGCCCATCGCCCAGCAGCTCGAAGCGGGTATTCGCGCTTGGATTGCAACTCACGGTGCAGGCGGAGGCCGTCGTTTACCCTCTATTCGTCGCTTAGCCGCCACCCACCACATCAGCCGTAATGCGGTGATTGAAGCCTACGAACGGCTTGTCGCTTCTGGCTTAGTGCGTTCACGCCCCGGTTCAGGTTTTTATGTGGCGGATAGCGCGGCAGCACTGGTATCACAACCCGCAGCTACGAGCGGATTGGAAGAGGTCACCAACGGGCTATGGGGGCTTTTCAGTGCCAATGAGCACACGCTCAAGCTGGGCTGCGGCTGGCTGCCCAGCAATTGGCGCGAAGGTGATGACCTAACTCACGCCATTCGCCAAGTGGCACGTAAAAGCCGTTCGGGAATTTTCGAGTACAGTACCCCTCAAGGGCCGCAGGATTTACGCGGTTTAATCCAGGAACGCCTGCGCCCACTGGCGATTACTGCGGACGCCCAACAGATCGTGATGACCGGTGGCGGTAGCCATTCGCTGGATCTACTGGTGCGGATGCTGCTTGAGCCTGGCGATGTGGTCTTCGTGGAATCACCGGGCTATTACAATCTGTTCGGCCTGCTGCACTTACAGCGAATCCGCGTAATTGGCGTGCCGCGATTAGCCGATGGGCCTGATATCGAGCGCTTGGAGGTGTTGTTGGCCGAGCACCGCCCAAAGCTGTTCTACATTAACAGCGTTTTTCACAACCCCACGGGCAGCACGCTCACCCCAGCGGTGGCGCACCGTGTGTTACAGCTCGCCGAGCAACACAATTTTCAGATTATTGAAGACGATATCTACGCGGATTTTCAGCACACCCCCACCACCCGCTTGGCAGCGCTAGACGGTTTGAGCCGGGTGTTCTACCTGGGCAGCTTTTCGAAAAGCCTCTCCTCTTCACTGCGAGTAGGCTTTGTCGCCGCCCCCGTGGCTTGGGTGCAGCGCCTTGTGGATATCAAGATGTTGACCAGCATCTCCGCTTCGCGGTTTGCCGAGCAAGTGGTTACGACCCTGCTGCAAAACGGCAGCTACCGGAAGCTTACCGAACGGCTGTGCATCAAGCTCGCCAATCAAATGGCAATGGCACTAACGATGCTGAAAAATGCCGGCTGGGAGGTGTATACCCAACCGGCTGGTGGGATGTTTGTGTGGGCAAAACCACCGGTTGCCATCGCCCCTGAAACCCTGAGTGAACTGGCTAACCGGTGGGAAATCACGCTATCGCCGGGGCATCTGTTTTTCGCCGATCACCAGCCAACGGCCTGGCTCCGGCTTAATGTAGCCTATATACAAGATCCAAGAGCGAAAGCGTTTATTGAAGCAGCGAGTTAAATATCCCCCCCTCTCTTAGGGCCTGTTGACGTTTCACTCACGGCCGCGCTGGTACCCGTTTTTATTCGAGGCAAGGCAGGAGGAGAGACGTTTGGTGATTCCAAATGAACGACGACTAACGCCGCCGCGGATAAAAACGGGCCCAGCCCTTCGGGTTGCACCACAAAGCGGTTCGCGATGAAACGTCAACAGGCCCTAACAAAAGGCTCAAAAAGCGACGATCAAGCGAGTAACTATGAGAACACTCCGAAATAGCTCATCAATCCGATCACCACACTAAACGTCACAAACGAGGCCAGTGTAGCGGCCATTAAAGCACCTGCGGCCACGTCTGCCATGCCGTAACGCTGGCCTAACAACGGATAGATACTCGCCATGGGAGCAGCAGCGAAAAGAATCGCTCCGGCAAGCAGCAGTGGATCTGACGTGGGCATGATTAAAAAAGCCAGCACGATGGCCAGCGGATGGAGAATGAGTTTACCCACCACGATTTGACTGACATCCATGATCACGCCGCGCACGCGAAGGCCGTAGATCGCGCCCCCGATGACAAACAGCGCTGCGGGCCCCGCTGCGTTCGCCACCATACCAATCGCCTTGGTGACTGGACCCGGCAAGCTTATCCCCGACATAGCGATCACGACCCCGATGAAAATGGCCATCAAGACAGGATTTTTTATCAGTCGGCTAGCCGTTTGCTTAAGCGTACTAGACAGACCACCACCCGACTGTCGCCCCATCTCCGCCAGTATCAACGCACCAGGTATGATCAGCAGGTTCTCAATAATCATACTTAAGGTCATAAAGGTGACTGCTGGCGGCCCCAATACCATCGCCGCAACAGGATAGCCAGTGAAGGCACTATTGGAGGCCGACATCCCCAGGGCAAACATAGCCCCGTTTTGCAGCGATTTTTTCTTGATAAAAACGGCTAGCCATAAGGCCAGTGAGAAGATGATCACCGACCCTAACCCATAGGCCAATAAATAGTCTACATTAAACACCTCTTCGAGAGGGTTTTGCGTCAGGGCACGAATCACTAGGGCAGGTAGCGCAAAGTACATCACGAAGCTGCCAACCCCCTGCATCTGCTCTCGGCTAACGATCCTCAAGCGCATAGCCACAAAGCCCATACCGATAATTAAAAAGATCGGCGTGGTGATGGCTAATATTTCAAGCATGCTAGTTCCCTCTCACCTACGATCCCATCGACCGACTCAACAGCAGTCTAAAAAACACGCTCAACGACGGTGCCTCACGGTTTTGGTACCGCTATGGGGATTGTTGTACCGCTATGATTATGTGATAAGTGCGTTAAGCTCGTCATACAGCGCTTTGGGGAAAGTAATGCCATTAACCCGGCTTCGCTCCCTCGCCTCAAAGCGGCGCTGGGAAGGCAAGCGTGCACCTTGGCCCAGAATACCCTCGAAAAGAACTTCAGCATGCTCGAGATGACTCGCGGCGTCCTTACCTAGAAAAGCCTCAGGCGACATCGCGATAATCAGCTCGCCATGAAACGGCTTGCCGGTTTTCTCGGCATTCGCTGCCTGAGTTTCATGGCCCAGCAGGTCGCCAATCAGAGGGCCCGCCAGTAGCTCCACCATGGTGGAAAGCGCAGAGCCTTTATAGCTGCCAAAGGGCAGCATAGCGCCAGCGAGTGCTGCCACTGGATCAGTCGTCGAGTTTCCCTCACTATCAATCGCCCACCCTTCGGGAATCGATTTACCCGCTCGCCGATGTAGCTCTATCTCGCCACGGGCGACCACGCTGGTGGCAAAATCAAACGTATAGGGCGTCCTTCCTGGACGCGGCCAGGAGAAAGCGATGGGGTTGGTGCCAAAAAGGGGCGAAGTACCACCCGCCGGGGCCACAAAGGCGTGACTGGGTGTCATGGCCAACGCCACCAAGCCCTCTGCTGAAAGCGCTTCTACTTCGGGCCACAGCGCTGAAAAGTGGAAACTGTTATTAATAGCAAGCGCCGCAATCCCACTGCGTTTAGCTTTCTCGATCAGATGGGGTTTACCCCTTTCAAACGACAGCAGCGAGCATCCCTTATTCGCATTAACTTTGACGATACTTGCTGCTTGATCAGTGATAGTCGGCTCGGCTTGAGTATCAATACCACCGTTCAATGCGGTTTGGACACACCCGATTAACCGGTATAAACCGTGAGAATGGCACTCATCACGCTGAGCCGCCATAACGCTGCGCGTAATGGCATCCGCGTGGGCCTGGCTAAAGCCGTTATGGGTGAGCACTTGGTTACTCAGCGCTTCGGCTTCTTGTAGAGAAATGGTTATATCATCACTCATAGCTTCACCTAACACCCTCATGTTGTTACTTGTTTATTTACAATCATTTTAAAAATTGCACTAAAAAAAGCAGGCAATAAATGCCTGCTTTTAAACTGCAGTAGTGGCAGTTGACTTTTAAAGTTCGCGCTTACCGTCCACTAACCGCGATACCTTCAGCGGGTTGCCCTCTTTAAGTGCATCGGGCAACAAGCCTTCAGGCAGGGACTGGTAACAAACCGGCCGTAAGAAGCGGTGAATAGCCGCCGAACCGACAGAGGTCGTGCGCGAATCAGACGTAGCCGGGAACGGCCCACCGTGTACCATGGCATGGCAAACCTCGACACCAGTGGGCCAACCATTGGCAAGAATACGTCCTGCTTTACGTTCAAGGGTGGGCAGCAATGCTTTAGCAGCATCCAAATCGGCGTCGTCCATATGCAGTGTGGCGGTGAGCTGACCTTCAAGTTGCTCAGCAACGCGTTTTACATCCGCCGCATCTTCGCACTCGACAACCAGCGAGGTGGCGCCGAACACTTCCGCTTGCAGCGCTTTTGATGCAAGGAAATCGCTTGCTGATGCAGCAAACAGGCCTGTCTGGCACTGATAGTCGCTGCCGGTTTGGCCACGGGCGATTTCTCGTGCCTCGGCTGCGCCGCTTAGGCTGGTCACGCCCTCTTGATAAGCACGGTGGATACCCGGCGACAGCATGGTTTGTGCGCCGCTAGCTTCCACTGCACCACGTGCCGCCTCAATGAAGGCATCCAACTCAGGGCCTTTTACCGCAATCACCAGCCCCGGGTTGGTGCAGAACTGGCCCGCGCCCATATTGAGTGAGCCAACAAAAGCTTCGCCTAACTCTTTACCACGCGTTTTTAGCGCCGCCGGTAGCAAGAAAACAGGGTTGATACNNGCTCATCTCGGCGTAGACAGGGATCGGCTGGGGGCGTGCTTGCGCCGTTTTCATCAGCGCCATACCACCGCTGCGCGAGCCGGTGAATCCAACCGCCTGAATGCGCGGATCATCAACCAGCGCCTGGCCGATTTCGTTACCGGCACCAAACAGCAGCGAGAAAACGCCTTCCGGTAAATTACAGGCTTTTACGGCTTTTTGGATCGCCTGACCCACCAGCTCAGAGGTACCTGGGTGCGCTGAGTGGCCTTTAACCACTACCGGGCAGCCAGCTGCTAGGGCCGAAGCGGTATCGCCCCCCGCGACTGAGAACGCCAACGGAAAGTTGCTGGCGCCGAATACCGCGACAGGCCCCAGGGCGATATGACGCTGACGCAGATCGGCACGTGGCAGCGGCTGGCGTTCGGGCATGGCCGGATCAATGCGAACATCAAGCCATTCACCTACACGCACTACTGAAGCGAACAATCGCAGTTGCCCGCAGGTTCTACCCCGCTCACCCTCGATACGTGCCTGGGGCAGGCCCGTTTCGGCCATGGCGCGCTCAATCAACTCGCTTCCGATGGCTTCTATTTCACTGGCGATAGTTTCAAGAAACGTAGCGCGCTCTTCGGGCGACGTTTCGCGGTAGGTGGCATATGCCGTTTCAGCCAGCTCGCAAGCCTGCTCTACATGCGCACGGCTGCCGCCGATATAGATGGGTTCTAGCTTTTCACCGGTAGCAGGGTTAACCGCTTGAATGTTGGCTTGGGTGCCGATCACTGATTGTTGACCAATCAGCATTTCGCCTCGCATTGTCATACGTCGCTCCTCATATGGTCAGTGGTATCACTGGTCGCAATATCACTTGTCACGTTGCTACTGTCTGCGATGCTACTTTTCAAGATACTGTGCATAGGTGTTACGCGCCCGATTAAGGTGCTGAAACATCGTTTCGCGAGCAGCTTGCGCATCGCGGGAAAGAATAGCTTCGAGAATATAGCTGTGCTCTTCCTGAACTCGCTCTAAATAGCGCTCAGAGGAGATCGGGTTAATATCAATACTCAGCAGCTTGGCACGGGGAATAACGCTCTGACTCCACTGCTTGTAAAAAGATTGGAAAAAGGGGTTTTTGGTCGCCGTGGCAATCGCAAAGTGAAACAGATAATCCTCTTCACGGGCTTGGGTTTTTGCAGCATACGCATTGCTAAAAGCAAGGTGCTGCGCTTCGAGCCGCTGACGATCTTCATCATCATGGCGTAAGGCAGCCAGTTCAGCCGCCGCTGGCTCTAAGGTTAGCCGCAGTTCAAGCAGGTGCAAAATATCTTCCACGGTGGTCGGGTTAATGCGCTCTGCAGGCCGCGCCTCAACCGTGGAAGAGCGCAGCACCGAGGTGCCTACGCCTCGCCGGGTCTCCACCAGGCCCAGGGATTTAAGGTGGGTAATCGCTTCACGGATAACTGTGCGGCTAACGCCAAAGGAGTCACACAGGCTGCTCTCAGTAGGTAGCTTCTCCCCTACCGCGACTTTTCCTTGAGTGATCAACGCTTCCAATTGGTCGGCCACGTGCACGGACAAGCTTCCCTGCTGCGTCACTTTACTTACTTGAAGCGGTTTTAGGGCAGATGCCGTAGCGCTAGGTTTGGCCATGAAAGCTATCCTTCGTTAAAGTTCTGGTTGTATTATATCGTACAACCTTGCTCATTTAAGTGCCATCAAACGTCGTCAGGGTGGCCTGATTGGGTGAATTTACCGCCCTGATAGCGCACAGCTAGATCATTGCCATCAATATCACGATCAAGCTGCTCGGTCTCTTCTCGCCAAGGCTCAGAACTGTCTTTAGGTACCCAGCCTAAGAAGCCAGCATGGGAATTGTCCCACCACTTTTCAGCATTATCCGACGCGCCATAGATCACCGTATACCCTAAACGCGGTGTTACAAAAGCACGCTGCAATAGACTGACGAAATCCGCCAGACTCAGCCAAGTGGCCATCATGCGGGTATCGGCAGGCTTATCAAAGCAGTAGCCAATTCTAACGCTCAGGGTCTCTACCCCAAATTTGTCGTGATACAGGCTAGCGAGGTTTTCACCAAAACATTTTGACACGCCATACAGGGAATCAGGCTTTTGTACTACCTGATTGTCTATCAGTTGATTGCGCTCATAAAAACCGATGGTGTGGTTGGAACTAGCAAACACTATCCGCGGTTTACCCTGTTTTCGGGCCTCCTCATAGAGGTGGTAAGTCCCCATGATATTTGCCTGCAAAATCGACTCCCAAGGGCTCTCTACCGACATACCGCCTAAGTGAACAATACCATCGCAATCGCGCACTAGATCCGCCACCGCTTGCATATCGCTAAGATCAGCTTGAACCAGTTCCTCCCCCTCTCCCGCTTCTTCTAAGGGCGCCAAATCAGATAAGCGAACATGCTTGGCAAGTTTAGATAAATGAGGCCGCAAGCTTTTTCCCAGGCCACCGGCAGCGCCGGTCACGAGAATACGATTTAACATACTCACTCCTTACTATTATGTATAAGTCATTAAATGCAGAGCTGTTTTAAAAGCCGTATAGCGCGGCAGGGTTATCTACCAGAATTTTTTGACGAGCACTTTCATCCGCCCTGTGCAGTAATAGATCGAGCTGCTCAGCATCGTTGGGGTACTGCTCACGGGGAACCGCTACATGCGGCCAATTTGAGCCCCAGATCACCCGGTCAGGAGCATGCTGAACAAATCGCTTGGCAATAGGACTAATGTCAGCATACTCAGGCCCACCGCTAAGGCTGGTCTCGTAACCACCGCAAATTTTGATCCACGCATTACCACGATCTAACAAACTGAGTATTTGATCAACGCGGGGGTCATCAGCGGCCACAGGCGGCATAAACTTGCCTATGTGGTCGATGATGTAATCGGTTTTAATCGCTTTCAGCGTGGCCATGTAATCGTCTATCTCACGACCATTAAACTGCACCATCAAGTGCCAGCCGAACGCATGTATTCGCTCCTCAACCGCAGCCAGCCCACCTATTCCCACGGCGCCGCCAGGTAGTTGCATGATCCTGGCGCCACGAGCGCCTTGGGTGTGCATTGCTTCAATCTCTGATTCAGAGGTATCCGGCGCTACCGTCACGATCGCCCGTGCGCAATCCTGTCCAATTTCCGCAACACCTTTTAAAATCGCCCGGTTATCCAATTGGTAAGCGTTGGATTGTGTGACGACTACACGCTCTAGTGAGAGTCGCTGCTGCACCTCATGGTAATCGGCGACCGTTGCTAGCTCGGCAATCTTGGGGCCACCCGGCTGCGCTTCATAGCCGGGTAGATAGAGATGCATATGGCAATCAGTTGCCCCTGCAGGCGCTTTTAAGACGGGTGGAGCCCCTGTTAACGGGCGTGTATTCGCGGGGATAGACAACATTACTTCTCCCTAAGGGCGTAGGTGGATAGCGCATCGCGGTTAATTTCAATACCCAGCCCTGGACCATTGGGAATCGTCATTACGCCCTGGTTATGCTCAAGGGGTGTTTGAACAATAGCCTGACGGAAAGGGTTTTCGGTGCGGTCAAACTCCATAATGGGCTCGATAGGCTTGCGGCGTGGCGGGTTGGGCGGCAGCGCAGCCATAAACTGCAAGCTGGCTGCCAAGCATACCGCGGTACCCCACACATGGGGCACCAAACGAACACCGTGCATAGCCGCCATATCAGCGACCCGGCGCATTTCGCTAAAACCACCCACACCACAAATATCCGGTTGCACAATATCTACCGCTCGGCGTGCCAATGGCTCCTGCATGGCATAGCGACCATGCCAGTTTTCGCCACTGGCAACAGGAATCGGCTGACCAGCCCGAACGGCTTCGTAGGTAGAAATTTGCTCGGGCAACACAGGTTCTTCAAACCAGTCGATACCAAACGGCGCGGCGCGATGCCCTAGCTCAATCGCCTCCAGGTAGTCGTAACCGTGATTGGCGTCAATCATCATGCGCATATCGGGGCCGATGGCATCACGCACGGCGGCGATCACTTCCAGATCTTCTTCGACGTCGAAGCCGATTTTGATCTTGACGGCGTGAAAGCCTTCACTGCGATAGCCGGCCACTTCGGCGGCGATATCGGTTACCCGGTCAACACCTGCCCGGGCGAACGAACCGGTTGCGTAAGCACGCACGCTCTCGCGAAAGCGCCCACCCAACAACGTTGAGATCGGCACACCAAAGTGCTTGCCTTTGATATCCCACAGTGCAATATCAATGCCGCTCAAGGCCGTCACGGTTAAGCCACGCTGGCCTTGGTCGCGCAGTCGGTTATAGAGCGTTAGCCAAACTTTTTCTGTTTGCAGCGGATCTTCGCCTATCAGTGACCGAGCGTAGACCTCTACAATCGCTGCATTGGGCTTAGCTGGCCCTAAGCACTCGCCCCAGCCAATCGTGCCATCATCGCAGACGATTTCGACCAGGCAGTGTTGACGGCGCGAAAAGTGCATGGAGGCACTCTCAAACGCCGTCTCCAGTTGGTAATCGAGGATATGGGTATTTACGGCGACGACTTTCATAATTGATGTATCCTTTTCACGGCTTTATTCAAAGCGCCCTTATTGGAAAAAGCCAGGCAGCGTCAAAGAGATGGCGGGTACGTAAGTCACCAGCATCAAGGCCACAAACAGAGCTAAGAAGAATGGCCAAATAGTACGCACTGCTTCCTCGATTTTAATTTTGCCTATCACACAGCCGACAAACAGGCAGGCCCCTACGGGTGGCGTACACAGCCCTAGCCCCAGGTTCATCATCAAAATAATACCGAACTGAATGGGATCCATACCAAACTGCATGGCTACCGGCAAAAAGATCGGTGTACAGATAAGGATTAACGCCGCCATGTCCATAATCATGCCTAAAATCAACAGGATGATATTAAGCATGAGAAAAATAACCAGCGGCTTATCGGAAATAGCCATCAAGCCTGTCGTCAGCATTTCCGGGACATTGTAGAGCGCCAGCAGGTAAGAGAATGCCGATGCACACCCGACTAAAATCATCACCAGCGAGGTGGTTTTTACCGACTGGACGACAGCGGCTTTGAAAGAGGCCCAGGTCAATTCACGGTAAACCAAGCCGGTCACCACAATAGCGTAGATAGCCCCGAAGGCACCTGACTCAGTCACGGTTAGAATGCCCGAGAGCACCCCGCCGACGATAATCACTGCGGTCATCAGGCCAGGCAGGGAGGCAAAAAAGCTGATAAATAGCGCATTCCAACCAGGAAAGGCTTCGCCTTTATAGCCGCGCTTCACCGCCACGATATAGGCTGCAACGGCTAAGCTAATGCACATCAAAATGCCTGGGACGATACCGGCGATAAACAGTTGGGTAACGGAGATACCACCACCCGCCGCAAC
>LGOV01000653.1_pt1 | contig 48596 bp, 65 predicted proteins | sample 469881 | NCBI WGS metagenome assembly LGOV01 (sample SAMN03857199, study PRJNA290197) | marine sediment metagenome | biome: marine cold seep biome; feature: cold seep; material: marine sediment; isolation source: sample #5579, elevator 3A push core 41 containing 12 cm of sediment... ...
CCCCACCACGTCTGTTCTGTCCTGCCATATTGTCCTCCGTTACGGGGCGACCTGAGCCGCCCCGCGTTACGTTCCGTTATCAACTACCCGTAGCCGTTACAGCAAGAACCCGATCTGCACACCACCAACGCGGAATTGATTAACCAAGTTCGGCGGCAGCATCCAGTCGAGGCGATTAGGATCGGACGGATTGCGCTCGACGATCAGGTCAGCCTTGAACTGGTCAACGTCTTCGACCAGCCCCAACTCTTCCCAGACCCTGAACCGGGCGATGGCCTCAGCCTTGCCGACCTTCGGAGTGATCACCGCCTGCCCTGCCCCGTACCGAGTGCCATCGTTGGCCAGCTTATGGCGCGGGTATCGATTCAGGATGTAGGTCCGGAAGTCGTACCGCAGATAGCTGAGGGTCAACGGGCTGTTAACGTCCAGATACGACTGGTCGTCGGCCCCGACAGCGTTGGTTTTGTAGGTGGTGATCAGGCGTTGGATGCGGCACACGCCATTGTCGTCGACCTGGAACGTTGAGATTCCATCGTAGAGCAGCAGATTGTTTTCCTGCAGGGTGAACCGGTCAGCCTCTGCCGGGGCCAGAACCCCAGCGATGGACAACGTCTGAAACGGCCTAGCCGGGTCAATGTTGCCGTAGTAGGCAGCCACCGCAGCGACTGCAGCGGCCATGACAAATGGCGGCGTCGGGCTGCCGTGGTTGTGCATGATGGACAGGTGCGGGCTGTTTTGACTGTCGCCCAAGGTGCCGAGTTCGGAGTGGGTACCGGAAGCCCCAGCGAAAGCCATGCCCTCGATCTGCCGCAGCGGTCCCCAGCGGTCAGCCAGTTCGGTTTTTAGTGCGGCCAATGCGCTGCTGTCGGTGTAGGCAAAGCCGACGATCTGATACCACTGGTCGCCCAGGTTGGTGATCAGGGTGTCGATGTCAGGGTTTGCCGAACCGCTGGCCATCGCAACGATGGCGCAGGTTGCACCAGCCGGCAGATCTTCGCCATCGTAGTAGTTGATCCGCACATCGATATCGTTGCCCGCTTCGCCTTTGTTCTTAGCGGTCAGGGTGATGACCCCGGCAGCGTTTGCAGCGGTGACCGGCAGGTCGGTTGCGGCGGTGATCGCGGCAACCAGGGCAGCAGCGATGGTGGTCGGGGTGTCAATGGTAGACACGGCGACTCGGACACGCTGACCGCCAACATAAAGCGCCAGGGTTCCGGCTGCGGTTGGTGCCCCGCCGATGGTGACGGTGCCGGTTGCTGCGACGGCGGCCCCATCGTCGGCCAAGGGCGCGGCATACATTTCGGTGAAATTGTTATTGGTCAACCAGGCGGCACACATCAGAGCCAGCTGCGAACCGGCACCGAACAGGGTCTTGGCCTGCGCTGCGCTGGTCACACGGACCGGGGTGTCGGCTACGGCAGTGCCTGCTGCGGTTTTCTGGCCGATAAGCAATCCGCGATAAGGCAGGGCGTTGGCACCGTACTGAGCGCGGGAGTTGTCAAACTCGACATAGCAAAACGGCACCCGAACATTCGTAGGCACCTCGTTGAAGGATATGGCCATGGGTTAAACCTCCGTTTTCTCTGGGGTGGCTTGCACCTCGACCACGTCGCCGGCTGCGATTCTTCGCCGCCAGTAGCTGGTCAGCTCGACAGTGGCCCCTGCCTCGGGCAGCAAGCCTCCGTCTGGGGTGCGGACTCTGAGCCCGGGTGCGGGCTTTATCTTCACGGTTTGCATGGTTCCTCCATGTGTTCCGGTTACTGTTGTGGCAGCGTGGTAGTGTCTGCTGCGTCGACCGTCCCGTCGACATTCTCGGCGGCAATGTCATAGTCCTGATGCCCAGTGACAAAGTCGTCCAGATACTGGCTCTCCGGCGCGTAGGTGTAATACTCGACGGCAAAGGCCATCCGTCCGGTCATGATGACTTCATCGCCCTCAATGTCGATGCCGAACGTGGTTCTGGTCAGGTAGCAGTCAGCGGCCATGCCACCAAGGGTGTCATCTGCGAAGAGGGCTTGCTCGACCTGATGCGCGATATCATCCATCAGGCCATCAAGTGTTGCCGCGCCAGCCAGTTCTTTGGCGCCTTGGTCGCTCTCGCCTTTGCGGGCAAACTCTACCGACAGAGATATGGTCCGCTTGAGCTCTCGCGGGGCCGTATCCTTGGCACCTGTCGCCTCTTCGTCCAGGGTGTAGACCAGGCCGGCTGGCAGCTCATTGGGCCAGATCCCGCGAGCCCTGCTAGGGTGCCACTTCTCCCCGCAGTCGGTCTGGGCGGCCCTGAGAATTTCCGTCACTTTGTGCCGGATCAGTTTTCTCTGGTGGTCGGCCATGGTTTAAACCTTATGCAGATAGAGGTCGCAGATCCCGTCTTCGTCGGCGTGTGGCATGTCTCGCATGCGATAAGTGACGCCTCGCACGGTAAGCCGGTCACCGCTCGCCCCACCAGTAGGGATGTCGGACAGGATGACGCAAGACAGCCGCGGCTGGGTCGACTGGACGACGACCCCGAGATCTTGGTCGACTTCCTCATAAGAGGATTCGAAGATGGCCCGGATGGTCACGGCCTCACCTGCTTCTGGGGTGTAGGTGATATCCTCCCCCCGTTTTTCTGCGAGGTCCCTGGCTGCTTTGACAAACGGCATGGCGGATGCTCCGAAAAGGGGGCCGGAATGCCCGGCCCCCTGCGTTTCAGGTCGTTACGTTACTAGGTCCGTTTGCCCTTGATCAGCGCCTTAGGTCGGGTGCAGATCGGCAGCGGGTTGGCTTGCACCTCGAGGTCTACGAACTTGTTGAAACGAGCGTCGGGTGCCTGCTTGGCATAACGGGGCAGGCCGATGGTGTTGACGGTTTCCGCGTAGTCGGCCGGGGCGAAATAGTTGACGAACAGGCCGGGCACGCCGACCGGGAAGAAATGCGCTTTGTTGGTATCGATGAACGCCGTGCTACCGATGGCGCCGCGGTAGTTCTCGAAGGTGATGCCGCCGAAATTCAAGGACTGATAAACGTAGCCCCCGCGCAGCTCGGCTGCTTCGGCCTGGTTGAGATATGTGGCGCGAACTTCGGGATGGGCCACCAGGTCATCAAAGAAGGCGTCACCGCAGAGGCAATGGACTCGGGTCAGTGGTGCGGCGCCGAGATTGGTGGCCATCAAACGAATGACCGCGCCGCATTTTTTCCGCACAACACCGTCGGCCGGGCTGGCGTTGTCGAGATCGAAATCGATTTCCGACTCCTGCGAGACGCCAAACTCGGTGAACAGGTCGTAAATGACCGTCGAACCGTCGGAGTCCAAGATCTGCCCCTTGATGGCACCGAGACGCAGATGCTCGAGAGTGGCGTCGAGGCTCTGGGTCATGGTTTCAAGGCGCTGGTTGACGACCATCTGCACGGTCTGCAGTTCGCTGTCGGAGCCGAACGCTCGCACGCCCTGAACCTCATCGGCCATGACGGTATCGTTGGCCTGCAGGTGGGGTACTTTGAGACTGCGCATCTTGCGCTTGTCGGTCTCGTTTTGCTTGCCAGCCGAGCCACGTTGGCTGGTCGGCACCAGATACAGTACCCCGTTTTTCTCCTCGATGGAGACGGCGGTGGTGGCAACGCCACGGTTAGCAAACAAGCCAAGCTGCCCGACCCGGCCGGGAACGAACGGCATCTTGTTGACGGCATCGGTCAGGCTGACGACGCCAAAAGCATCGTTGTTGAAAATATCCAGAATCATGGTTTCTTCCTCCTTCGTCCGTTATCGAACGATGATGCCCAGCGCTGCGAGCTCTGCGATGGCTGCGGTTTTTTCAGCGGCCTCAATGTCAGCGGGCCAGGTCAGATCGTTGCCATTGACTTCGGCGTCGCGGACGATAGCGACGGCTTCCTGGTCGGCGTCGGTGGCGTCGGTATTGTCGTACAGGATGCCGGCTGCGACTTCGGTGCCGTCGGTGCCGTCCTGGTTGAACGCGACGCATTTTCCAGACCCGGCTGCCACGGTGATGGTGAACCCTTCGCCGGCGCTAAAATCGGTAGTCCCGTCGGTGATGGTGAAGGTCAGCCCGCCGCCAACGAATTCGACGGCTACGGTTGCAATGCCGACCTCGATACCGTCGGGGTCGGTGACCATGAACGCGCCTGCGTTGGTTGCCGGCTCGATACAGGTGGCGCGATATGCTCCGGGTTTTGCTCCGGCGCCAACTGCAGCGGACGCGATAGTCCCGGTGTCAGCGGCGTTCCCGGCATCGGCTGCAGGGGTTGCGGCACCTTTGGTGATCTTGCCCAGCACCTGGCCGGCGACCAGATCCCCAGTATCGATGGTGAGGACTTCGCGGGAGCGGGTCCCCTTGGCCTCGCTGGCGATAAACTCGCCTGCGTGCATTCCTTCGGTCAGTTCTGCCATGTGTTCCTCCACACGTTGTGTTGCGCTGGCTCACTTAATGTGAACCTGTGGGCGCAAGAATGGTTACTTCCCGGGGGCCTTTTCGGTGCCGTTGAGATTGGCATAAATCCCCGCGGTATCGATGGCCGCTTTCGCCTGGCCGCTTTTGCCGCCAACCCGGCTGACGATCTGCTGATCATCGCTGCGCATCGCCAGTGCGTCCTGGATGCGGTCGTTGGCCTGCTGCTCACTGCAGCCATCCTCGACTAACCGGCCGAACATCACTGCGGCGTCGGAACCCTGGCAGCTGGCGTGAACGGCCAGGATGCGGGTGCGCTCGGCGGCTGTGGCGTCGGTTGAGGCTTTGGCGACGGCTGCGGCCATGTCCTGCTCGGTGCCGGCCTTGGCCTCGGTTACGGCCAAATCGAATTCGGCCTGGCTGTAAATCTTTTCATTTGCAGGCGTAGCCTCAACGGCGGCGCCCTGGTCTTGCTCGGCTTTTGCTCCGGGCATGATTGTGCCTCCTCTGTGTTTGGCCAACCTGGCCATAGTTTTGTCGACCGCTGCGACCTCATCGGCGAACCCGACTGCAACGGCTTTTTTGCCGGAAAAAATACCGGCCTCGGTTTCAATTACGGATTGTTTACTCATGCCACGATTCCGCGCCACGGTGGAAACAAACAGTTGATAGCTATCGGTTACCATTTCCTGCAGCCGGGTCATTGCCTCGCTGGACAGTGGGCTGTGCGGTGACATATCCGCTTTTCTTGCCCCCGCGAAAACGTGGGTTACTGCGATTCCCGTTTTTTCGTTCCAAACACTTTGGTCGACGTGGGTCGCGATGACGCCAACAGATCCGGCCCCGCCTGTCCGTGGAATGATGATTTTGCTTGCAGCTGAGGCCAGCAGATATGCTGCGGAATAACAGGCCTCGTTGATCACGGCCGTGATCTGCTTTTTGCCTCGGCATTGGTAGATGTGATCTGCCAGGTCGAAACAACCGTTAACCTCGCCGCCGGGGCTGTCCATGTCCATTACGACTTGCTGGACCGTGTCGTCCTCCATCGCGGTATCAAATGCACGGCGTATGTCGGCGTATGTGGTCGGCCCTCCGCTTGGGTAGTCGTTGGCCAACAGTCGGTGCATGAGTGGGCCGTGGATGCCAATGATCCCGACCCCGTTGCAGACGGTATAACCGGCCCGACGGCGCTCACCTTCGGTGACTTCGCGAGCCTCGGTTTTCGGCAGCATGGTGGTGTCAAGGTCGAACCGTGGGCCAATGACCTGCAGGATGCCGTTCCATTTGTCCTCGGCGATCATCAGCGGCGTGTTAAAAATCAACTCTGCGATTCGGATGTTTCTCACTCGTTCCCCCTACCCTCAATAGCTGCTATGGTCGCGGCCTGAATCGCGCCATTGCCTGTTATTTGCCGTGGATCACTGTCCAGCACCAGACCAAGGTCGTCGGCCCGCTTATTGTCTTCTGCGATTTCCTTGTCGACCTCTTCAACGTCGCGGCCACGGCGGTTTGCAACGACCGACTGCCGGGAGTTGAGGCCATTTCTAATATCCATCTGCTCGGCGATCCGGTCGTCAACGGGGTTGATGTACTCCCACCCCTGGCCATACCACTCGATATCGAGATATTCTGACCTGTTCTGCCAGTAGTCCGGCAGGTCAATAGCGCCGGAACGATAAAGGGCGTCCATCCACCATCCGGCAATCGGGCGGCAAATCTGGAACACCATGATATGGAAAATCAACGCCTCGCAACGGCGCCGGAATTCGACAAGGCCAGCACGCAGGCTGCTGTAATTGACATTCGACAGGTCGCCAGTTAGTTGCTCATAGGTCAGGCCAACACCGACCGCAACCTCGCGCAGTTGCTGCTGCAACCACGCGCTGGTGTTGCCGCCTATGTCTGCTGGCGCTGCGAACTTAATGTCTTCGCCGGGGTCAAGGTAGCGGATGATCCCAGGCTCCAGACCTGCCAGCACGCGCCCCTCTATGTCGTTGCCCAAACTGGTGCCGATGTCGTTACCGTCGCCACCACCACCGTCAGGTGAAGTGATGAACGCGCCAAACATAGCGGCGATCTTTTTGCGCACTCGCTCGGCGTCGGTGTATTGGTCGAGTTCATACAAGCTTGTAACGATGGCCGACATCCATGGGACCCCTCTGTTCTGGCCAGGACGTAGCGGACGGAAAGCGTGGATCATGTCGCTGGCCGGGACGCGAACTGTGCCGGTGTCGGCGTTATAAAACTGGTCGCCTGGGTGTCGACGGTGGACATGGTAGGCGGCTCGCCTGCCGATCCAGTCAAACTCGATGGCAGCCTGGATCTCGTTGCCGTTGGTTGCGGCTTGAGTCATGGCGTGCGGCAGGTGATCAGGCTCCATGACCTGTAGCTGCAGCGGGACGTGCATGCCATCAGAGTTTGCCCGGTTACGACGACGGATCAGAACCTCGCCGCTTTCGACCACTGTGCGAGCGCCGAGAGCTTGCTGCCCGTAAAAGTCGCACAGGCCGGCCGCGTCAGCCTCATCGGTCCAGCGCAGGAATCTTTTCTGCAGCCATTCCTTAAGCTCGGGAGTGATGACGCCATTGACCCGCCAGCGGGGAACGATGCCGGTGCCGACCATATTGCTGACCCACACGTCGACTGCGTTCTGCGCCAGTGGATGGTTGCGGGTGAATTCATGGGATCTGTTGCGAAGGTTCGACAGGCTGCCGGTGATGGCAGAGTTCGGCCCGACACCGCTAGTGCCCCACTGCCGCATGCGGCGGCTGGTGCTGGCACCCTCGAACGCACTAGCGTTCGGCGTAATTATCGCCGGAACGCCGGACGCCTTGAGCGCCGCCAGTTGCTGGTCGCTTATTCCTGGCATAACTAGCGGCATCTAAAACCCCTTGCCGGTGCTGGCCATAACGAATTTCTTTCGCGAACCGGTAGCAACCGCGACAGAGCTTGCCACGCTGGCCTCCAGGGCTCGCAACTCAGGCAGTGATGCCTGCCCGTATGTGATGGATTTTCCAGAACTGAGGGTGACGGCGGTCGCACGCTCACCATTGGCCAAAGCCAGAATGGCAGCGCGGATATTGTCGAGGTCGGTCTGGGTGTAGGCCATGCCCATTCACTCCATGTGCTTCAAAAACTCAATCACTGTGAACCACTAGCCGAGATAATTCGAGCGGACAACGGTCCCGCCTTTTCTCCTGCGTTTTGCCGGCTGGCTATAGTCCAAAATCAGCGGCCCCTGCATGGTGTCCAGCGCGGGGTTCAATAGACGCAAGGCCCCTTGCGAATAGTTGCGGCAGTCGAGGGCTTCGTTTCGCTGTGACCCTCGCCGGCTGATCACCCAGGTTAAAATCGGGCGACCGTGGCGATACTTGGTGATTCTCTTTTCTGCTGTCATCTGCCGGAAATACTCTTCGTCTCGATCGGTTGGAAAGTGACAGTACCCCGGCCCCGGTTCTGCTATCTGTAATCGAGCGTAAACCAGTTCCTTGCCGGTATCAACCCCTAGGGGAAACTGCTCAACCCTGGCGGCGTTGTTCTTTGAGGCGGGGCCGACAAGCGGCTTCCCAGATCCTGCAGCACCCTTTATCGGCCAGACCCTGCGCATCGATCTGGATTTGCACCAATCCTGAACAGTTCCGGTAAAATGTCCCTGGCTGTCGATACAGGCCGCAGCGATGTGGACGGTGACACCGGACTCATGGACCCACGGCTGCAGCAGGTATTCGTCCAGCTGCTCCCACACCTCTGGTCTGCCCGGGTCGCCGCGGAAAACCTCATAGGCGATATTCCAACTTTCAAACCCGGCGCCCCATCCGACCACTTCGATCTCCAGGCGGTTGTCCTGCACATCGATCCCGGCTGTAAGCACTAGGGCCCCTGCTGGCACCTTGGCCGGGTACACTTCGCGCCGGTTGAGCAGCCAGGACCACTCGACCACATCGCCCTTATCCTCCCACGGTTCGCCCAGGCAGGTATTCACCCAGACTTTCAAAAGCTCTGGATCGCCCTTGGCTCGCAGGAAGTCACGGACGGCATGCGCCCAGCTGTACCAGCCGAGGGGCGAATACAGGGCAGGCAGGTGAAAACTCGGGTACTCGCCGTCAGGGTTCTGCTTTCTCCACTCGCCGTGTTCAAGCATAGCGGTTTTGCTTCGCTCCTCGATGGCCGCGTCGCAATGCTCGCAGATCAGGACCGGGCGTTTCTTGGTGCCGCGTTTTTTAAAATCGATTCGCGCCCACTCGATCAGTTGATAACCGCCACAGTCTGGACAGGGAACCAGACATCGTCGCTGATCGCCGGCCAGGTAGTGCTGGTAGACCCTCGATGTCGCCTTGATGTTTGGCGTCGAGTTGTAGAAAATCTTTCGGCGTGGAAAGTTCGTGGTTCGTTTTTTCGCCAGTTCGACGGGGTCACCTTCACCGTCGCAGTCGTCGGGATAATTGTCCTCTTCGTCGAGGAACAGGTACTGGATCGGCATGGACCGCAGGCCGGCAGCAGAGTTCGCGCCACCGAACATAATCGTGCCGCCCGGGAAGTCTTTCTGACCGAGGGTGTTCGACGATTCGCGGCTCTTGTTCTCGGTGAGCTTGGCGGCCAGGCGTGGAGTCATGGCGGCTGAGGGGTTGAAACGCTGCCGGACAAACTTCTTTGCCATGTCGACGGTCGGCTGCACGGCGAGGATCGGACCGGGGAAAAGATCAATCAGGGTGAACAGCCAGTTGAGTCCGGTTTCTGTGCCGGAGATCTGGCTGCCCTTCATAAAGGCGACTTCACGGCAAGGGTGTGACGGGGACAGGCACTGCATGATCTCACGGACGAACGGCACGCGATCGGTGCGCCAGTGGCCGGACTCGGAACTGGAGGCCTTCGGCAGCATGCGGAATTCATCGGCCCATTGGTCGACGGTCAGGTTGGGGTCTGGTGTCAGGCCATCACACCAACCCTTGCCGGAGGTACCGGCAGCCGTGACGTTCATCTCGGGCAGTGCGATCGCGAGATCACCCATCGGCGTTCTCTGCCAGGTCGCGCAGCACGCTCCGCAGTTCGGCGTCCAGAATCTGGCGGTTGGCGTGCTCGTCGGTCTCTGCTGAGATGATCGGGATCACGCGGTCAGGTATGGCCAGGATGGCGTCGCGCAGTTGGCGAGCTTGAGCGAATGCCTGCAGTTCGACTTCGCGAGCGTTGACCAGGGTACCCTTGAGCTCGGCCTCTTTTATCTCTCGCATGTTGGCTCGGGAGATAGCGTCACGCCGGTTGGCCTCGATGATCGTTTCTTGCTGGTCTCCCGGTGGGGAGGTCTCCGCGGGGGGTGTCGGCTTTGCTGTGGCAGGTTTTCTTTTGGCTGGTTTCTTCGCCGGTTTAGGTGCCGGCTTCGGCGGAGGTGGGGCACTCTCAACACCGCCTGCAGTTAGTTCCTCATGCCAAGCCCTTGCGGCTTCAATGATCCCGCTCTGGTCTGGATCGAGACTGTCGAGGATCAAGGGCAGCGCGACGGCCGGGTCGATTTTCCCGCGGTCGTTCAGGGCGGCAGCAGGAATCGTCCCTAGAGCTATCAATTTCTGGATGTAGGTGTGAGAACAGCCGAGGCGGCCTGCAATTTTTCGTTGGCTGAGGTGGGCCATGGTTCACTTTCTATTCCGGGCCGAGACACATGTTGTGAACCGCCGCGCGAACGAAAGGCCACCAGCACCATGCTGCGGCCTTGGATTATCGTCGCACTGCCGTTGCCATTTTTCAACCCGTTGCCAAAAAGTGGCAACCAAATGGCAACCTGCTTTTTTCACCTCCCGCTAGTGAAATATCGAGCCTCCGCGTCACCCCCGAGCTAGAAGTCCCAGGAAGGACCCGAACTTTTCAAGGGCGGGCTATGCCCTCAGCCCTTGCGACTGGTCCGCACAGCCTGAGCCAGCGCCTCATTCAGCCGCTTGACCTGGTTGATCCTGACTGCCTTGGTGGCTGTCCCCTGAAAGTCCCAGTTCTTTTTGATTGAGACGTTGGGCCGCAGACCGTAGAGCACCCGCACTCGCTTTCCGACGCGCTGCATGATCGAGGGCTGCCCCGCAGAGTTGTCGCCGATGAACACGTTCCGCTTCTTGAGCAGAGCAGCTGGCCTGTTCGCCTTGCCTATCTTCCCTTTGCCTGTTCGCCTGACCTGCTTGGTCGGTACGGCTATGGCTTTCTTACGTGGCTTACGAACTGCCCCGGTAACGTGGTCGGCCATGTAGTCGTCCCGGCTGAACACCATGGCGACCGGTCTGGTCTTCGTTGCCTTATCGACCGTGATGCCTCGCTGCAGCCACTTGCTGGTCAGACGGAATTCGGTGGGTAGTTCGTTCCGCAGATCATCCCGAGCGTCATAGGCTAGCTTCGTTGCAGCCAGTGCGCGAGCGAATGGCCACTCCCTGACCTGCAGGCTGTTGAGTTGATTGACTAGGGCTGTCGCGTCGAAATCGATTGTGAAGGTTTCGTTTGGCATGGGGTCAGAATATCCCGCAGGGAACAGGCCGACAAGCCGTGGGGTGATTCTCGGAAAAACAGCAATCCTAACCGTTTTTGACGGTTCAGGCGAAACGGTTAGGCTTTACAAAACAAGCACTTACGCCATTCTGGTTAGGATGGTTCGCAAGTGGTTCGCGGATGTTTGTCAATAAAATCAGGGACTTACCTATATAATAATAATAATCCTAACCATATAATATATATAGATACGCTATGTGCGCGCCTGCGCCCGTGCGCCTGCGCCTGTGTGCATGACAATGGCTGTCTTTTCCCAAAAAAGTGGTTCGCTGGTTAGGATCGTCGGAAGTTGTTGATATTGCGGTGAAAAACGGCGAACCAAAACGGTTCGCGGCCCGTTCGTTGGTTAGGATTTTTCTGGAGGGGAAAACGGGCGAAACTGGAAGGCCTAACCACCGACGGTTAGCCCACTAGACCAGTGTGGTGGCGGGTTTGCGGGAAACCCTAACCAGTCGGCGGAAAGCAGTTTTTTCGTGTGGTTAGAAATTTTGCGAGTTTTCGGTAGGGGTGAATTGTTCGTCACGAAAACTTAAAAACTCTGGGACTGCTTATCTATCATCCGTGTTGAACCTCTCAATCTCCTCACTCGTAATTGGACAGCCCAACAACTTGCAAAGCTGCGCAACCTCGTATTTGGTGAGGAACAGTTCTATGGCGCTGTCATTGTTCTTCGGAGAAAATTCAGAAATGCGACCATCCGGAGCATAAACATCGTAGATGTCGTAAATCCAGTTCGCCTCTATGAAAAGCTTGAAAACCCACCCGCCAATATTAACGTCTGGCTCGTTGACATCCCACCAATTAATATCAGACAAACTACCGGCCGTAACCTCGCCAGAAATAGCGCTCCTGAGAACCCTTGAAACCTCTTCAGGTTTAATCTCTTTTTTGCTGACCATCCCTTCCTCCTGAGTTGCGCCGCAGATCACGAACCGCCGAGCGTCGAATTTCGGATAAATTCACTCGGCGACACACCGGCTGCTGCGGCCAGCTTTTCAACTTCGGCCCATTCGTCAGCTGTCCACCGGACCTGCTTCACGACGTTCCTGGGGGGCGTGCTGCCGGTTGATCCTTTTTTGCGGCCCTGCCCTCTTCCTGCACCGCCTCTGCCGCTAAGAGTGCCGCCCTTGTCTTTTTCCACGCTATCCACTTTGCCTCTCTTTCTGGTGTGTTTGGCAAGAGACGGAAGGCCTCATATTCCAGACGCTCCGCCTCCCGCAAATCGATTAAATGCACCCGATTGCCCCCAGGTTGATCTCTTCGTGTGGGTTGCTTGAGGGATGCGGTGGTCATATCGCAAAAGCAATCTTGAAGTCTTTAGCATTGTCAGCAGCCCGGCCACATGCCTGTAGAACAGCTGCGTCCGGCCAGTATCCGCGCATCTCAGCAACAAGGCTTGCGACATCGTTAACATCAGGGCATTGCTGTTTTGTTACCGCAACCTTATCAGGCGCACCGGGCCCACCGAAATTTGACACGGTTACTCTAACATAGGTGTCGATCGCTTCAATCGTCAGGCTGCCTAATTTGTGTTTCATGTTGTTCTCCTTGTTCGGGAGGTTCTGTCTCCTGGGTACCAGGGGCCTTGCGGCCCCCGTTGGTTTATTTATTGTGCGATGGCCCCGGCCAGGTGATTGAAGAAGTGATAAACGTCACCGTTGTGAAAATCGATCTTGACGAAGGTGGTTTTGATGGATTGCTGTTCGTTCTTGGGTGCGCCCTTGATGGCTTCGACGATGCAGCCGACTGGGATCAGGTTCCAACCGCTGGCTCCTTCAACTTCAAAGGTTCTCTCGGTGTCGATGTTTTTTTCTTCGATGAAAGTGTCGAGCCAGTTGTTGAAAGCCATGTCGTTTCTCCTTGTGTTTGTTGTGTCCTCCGATGTGGTTTAATAATACTTCTTGTTTGATTGTTTGTCAACACACGAAATCAATAAAAGGAAATAAAAAAGGGGACCGAATTGGCCCCCTCTGTTGGGTGTTGAGTGGTCAGGCCCCGCGCCGCCTAATCCACGATGATTCCTGCCTGCGCTGACCTCGCCTGCGGCTTTTCTTTTTATCCGGAAAGGGCCGTCCGTCTAGCCCCGCCATCGAAGCACTGAGCTCCAACACGCAGCCAACTGCGCCCTCAGCAACCTCAGCCAGACCATTGAGTGCCGAAACAATATGACTGGCCCCGCCGTGACTGTCCCCAATGATGGCAATTTTCGGTTTATTCATTCCGATTCCTTCCTACGGTATTGAGCTGTTCCGGCCAGCATCGGTCAAGCCACCTGTCTAGCGGCGTAAATATCCAATCTTTCCATTTCCACACAATGGTCGCGCTCACGTACCCGCCCCAAAATGAACGTACAAAAATGGAAAGGTAGATAGCGAACGCAAAAGCGGCCAAGATTAGAACCATTCCGAACAGCGTCACAGCATCCTCTTTGTTCGATAGTTTCGAACAATCAATTTTCATATTCTTTTCGCCCCCACATCGACACGCAATGCCTAGATATCGCGCTCTTGGTGATCCCCTGGTGCCTCAGCCACGCGCACTGCTCGATGTGTCGACCGAGACATTTCCAGCACCAGCACTGAACCAGCGGCGGGTGCCTGTTCCCTGCCATACCAACCTCCCCTATTCCACATCCACTAACAGCCCGACCCCCTTGGCCGCACTGCCAGCGAACCACTTCGTCCCAGTCTTTTCCGCACCTGGCAGCCGCGTCAGAATACGCGACCAGTTCTTGCTCCATGGCGTATGCTGCAGAATCTTCGCAACACCCGAATGCGTATTCGATACGATCATCTGCCCACCGTCGTGCTTAATTCCGTTGCGCTCCAGGGCTGCTGAGATTTTTTTAGATAGATCCTGCACCGCATCGCCTGCGAGTGGCCTCTCGTAGCTGACCGCCTCGCCGATCGACATTTCAGTGAATCCCCGACCCGTATCAACCCGAATCACCGACTCCAAGATCACCGACAGGCAGCGAGCCTCATCGGTCAGTTCGTCGCTATCGACAGCCTCGCCCCAGTCCTGCTGCTGCACCCACTTGATTGCATCCTCAGCGGATATCTCAGCCGCCGAATAGAGCGAGTAAGCCCCAGCCAGCAGTGCGCCCATCTGGTCCCCTGCCCTCTGGCTGCCAAGGTGAGCAGCTGCCGCCCTAGCGAACGTGTCGGCATTTTTCCGTATCGTCGGCACAAGGCGTATGGTCCTTGCCCTGAGCCCCTTAAGATATTGAGGCGTCAACAGGTCGTGCTGGGTTTTCTTGAGATGGTCGAACTGCTCGGCCCTGTCCGGCGACTCATTGCGAACCAGAGACAGGATCGTCAGACGGGAATTGTCGGCCTTCTGGGTGGCGCCAACTCCGATTGATGAAAACGCAAACACAGATCGAATGCGGAACATCTGCGCCCTTCCTCCAGAGGTTCCCTTGACGATTGCCGCGCCTGTTTCACTTGATGCCTGCCGCATGAGCTCCAGAACTTTCTGGATCCGCGTCTGCGACTCTCGGTCCTCACCTTCGGCCTCATCGAACAGAACAGGCCTGGCGTCGTATTTTAAAAGCTGCCTTAGTCCGGCCTCCGTTGTGTTCGACTGAACACACAGAGCTGCAGGGCCGATCGCAGGACGCAGGATGTTATCCATCACCCAGGACTTGCCAGACCCGGCAGCACCAGAACACCATATGTGCGGCCGCCACGACAGAGCCCCGCAGATCGGAGCGATAACGCACCAACCAGCTAGCAGCCTGCCGAAAATTCCAGATTCCCAACAGGGCAGATCACACAGAGCAGCGAACTTATTAGCCTCCGGAGTAGACAGCGGTGGCGCATCCGCACCTTGATTCAACGGTGCCGCCGCCTCATAGATGTAATCAGAACCAATATCCTCGATTTCCGCTGCATGCCCATCCACCATAAGGCTGTCGCCCATGTGCAGCACCGAGCGACCTTCGTCCTCCCATGCTCCCCTTCCTCGAATCCGATCCGGATCATAAACGCCACACTGTTCAGATTTTCTCAGCATGGCATTGGCCGCAGAGTTCCAAGACACGCCATCCTTGCCGGGGAACAGTCGTTCCCACCATTGCACCTTGGCCAAGGCCATCAGGTTCTGTTTGTTGTGGCCTGACGCTGTCAGTTCGACCACCTGGCGCGTGCCGCGGGGCAGGTAGAAATAGCCGCCATGGTCGTAGCCCAGGCACTGGAACGGGGCGTTGTTCAGGGTCCATTGATCTTCTGTGGGCTCGGTGGTGGGTTCGGCGTGGTGTTCCGTGTTTGATTCTGGCGGTTCCTCGGGGAGTGGTGGCTGGTCGTCCGTGACCGGGGCCTGCAGGTTTGTTTTTATGAACGCCATGCAGGCCGCAGCGTCCCAACCATCGGCGATCGCATCGGCGCAATCCCATCCCTTCGGCTGTTCGTCGCCTGGAGTCCGCAGTGTTCTGGCTTGAGAATCGGCCGGCAGCAGCTTAACGATATCGGCTGCAGCAGCAATGCCTGGTTCGTCATTGTCCGGCCAGAGAACGATTTTCCGACCTGCCAACGGCGACCAGTCGGCATGTTTAACCGCCTTGCCACCACCTGGCCAAGATATGACCACAAACGGCAAACCTGCAGCATCGATGACAGCCTGCAGTGCATCAGCGCACTTTTCGCCCTCGACGATGATCACATTCGCATCGAGGTTGGCCGCCAGACGATCCAGGCCGTACAGAGGGCGCGGCTTTGGAAAACTGAGGAACTTCCATTCCTGACGTTTGCCGTTGCTGGCGAAAACCAGCGGGATAATTTCCTTTTTGTCCGGCAGCTCGTATCGACAGATATGGCCGATGGTTTCGCCCTCAGCGGTTTTATATTCCCAGGTGGCCGACGGTTCGCCGTGCTTGTAGTGTCGGAAGTTTGGCGCAGGGGCTGTGGCTGGTACCGGAACAACAGGATCCCATTTTGGTTTCTTCGGGGCCGGTGCTGGTCGTGGCTGTGGTGTCGGCTCCACGCTGAACCGATCGGCCAGTTCCTTGGCTGCGTCACCTTGCCCAAGCCCTCGGATATAGGCGTACAGGCTCACCGGATCACCGCCAGAATCGCCCGTAGCGAAATCGCCCCACTTGGCCGTGGTGATGTTGACAGAAAAGCTGCCAGCCTTATTGTCTACCCTGGTCGGGTTTTTGGCCTTGAACTCATTGCCCGACACTTTCCCGCCCGGGATCCACTCGTGGAGAATGTCGGGAAAGCTGGCCTTGGCGCGTTCGTTTATGGTGTCGAAACAGAGACGCCCCATTATCCCTCCACCAGCGTTTTCAGTCGGCCTATCTTGAATTGCAGCCAGTTCTCGATCAGTTCAGAGTCCAGCATAGACATCAGCTGGATCAGCATAATCTTGACATCAGCTGCCTCCTCAACCAGATTTGCCGGTAGGCCATTCGCCGCCTTTATTGCAGCCTGTGCGAGCTCGCAGCATTCCTCTGCTAGCTTAAGTAGCTGCGACCTATCACCGAATTTATAGACAGCAGATCGGCATATCTCTTTGATTTCATCGTCGGTGAAACTGGCCCCCGAAGGGGCCTGATCGTTAACAGTCTGTGCCATATCGAATCACTCCTTGTGAACCTGCGGACGTGCGTATCCGCTATCGTTTCGTTACCAGCCTGCCAGCACTCTGCGTTTTTCGCACAGGTCACGGAGGGTGGTCTCTGCTTTTAATTCTTCCGCTTCAACATACATCACCGCGTCGGCGACAGCATCCTGCCTGTCAAGAAACGTCCGATGGTTCCCGTTAGGACATTGGATGTAGTAGAGACCTCGGCACTCTACGCCATTGTGGTATGGGTTTTCATAGACAACCCTGTAACCTTTCGTGGTTTTGCTCGTTACCGTGGCCTCCATGACCTTGCCAAAGCTAGAAACATAGACTTTCATCTTTCACCTTTCTATTTAAAACGGCGTCAACTCATCCGTCGCCAATTCCAACGCTTCATCATCACTGCGCACGATCCCAGCAAGACCTCCGTGGGCGTTCACAGCGGCCTGCCAGTTCTTCTGTCCCTTCGTCGCCCTGCCGGTCTTCGTTTTGACCTCCAGGCTCAGGAACTGCGCAATCGGCCTGCCGACCATTTCGGCGGTGATCATCACCTTCCGCCAGCCGATCAGATCGCCAGAGCCCTTGACCAGACCAGCATGTAGGGGGCGGGGGTTTTTGATCAGGATCGACCCATCCTGCAGGCGAGTTACTTCGCCGGTCCAGGCAGTGCCGACGTTATTCCGAAACAGCCTCACCGCTTGCAGACCGCCGAGCCTCTTAAAAATCGATCGTTGTATTTGTTTTTCGCTCATATCGTTGGGCTCCTCTGGTATGCTGTGACCGTCTGGCGTCTGGCGGGCGCGTCACGACTTAGCCCTGCGGCCCGCCGTTTCAATCAAGACACCGCCTCACATCCGGCAATTCACCGAAAAGGGCAAGCTGCTCCGTGTCCACCCCCCCTATTTTTTCGGCCCACATTGGAGGCATGAACCAGGTGCGGATGTTTGTCGGCTTCTCCCTCACGGGCGAGCCTTTCGCTATACCCGGCCAGGGTCAGCAGATGGGAATACCGGTGTCGTTCTTTAACCGGATAAATCACAGCGGGCCTACCATTGTCAGTAATGACTCGCAGTTCTTGGTGTAGTTCTTTAGCCACAGGTCACACCTCCCTCAAAAATCCGCAACATCGCCAGGTCATTGGCCGTCCTGACAACATCTTTCACCATCACCACCGGCAACCCCATAATCCCCGCAGCAGCAACCTCGGCCAAAGCGCCCCGGCTCTTTTCCCACCCTGGCAGTACCACCACGGCTGTTGCTTGGCACAAATCCAGATAGGCTCTGCGCATGTACTCGCCATAGTCCCATCCGTCAGGATGCCGCGCAGGATTCAAGGCTTCGCAGCCGATATTTTCGGACAACCACGCAGCGGCAGCGTTGAACGCCTCGCGGTTGTAGTCCGGCAGGCCTGTCATGGGGCCAGAGAGATAAACCGTGTCGATCTCGGTTATGGTGCTTGGCGGGATGATCGCCGCCGTGCTGTTCTGCGTCATGCGTTTCCCTCCTTAAAATGAATAATTCCGATATTCTCCGGTTTTCCAGCCGGTGATTCGGACGCGGTTCGTGAATAGTCTGGCGGCCACGGATTGGCTGCCGTCGTAGGGGGCCTGCTGCACCGCAACTGGTGCAGGCGTAGCGGGTCAAGTTGTGCAGGGTTTCAGATGTCGCCACGTGGTTACAATGTGGGCATAGAGGTGATGGCTTGGTGTTGTTGCGGTCTAGGCACATGGGCGGGCTCCGATCAAAAAAGCGGGTTTTCTGGCCTGCCGTCGGATTGCTCGACAGTCCCTTCGTGGTATATGGCCGATATCGCCTCAAGAACTTGATCCTCTGCAGTTGCCAAAAACTCCTTCATGGCGCGATAAGCACCGTTTTCGATGGCTTGAAGTGCTGTGGTTGGTACTGGGTTTTTGCTGCTTTTCTTTTTCCTCCCGTAAGGACGACCCGTCTTTATGGCCTGCAAATGACGCGAAACAGTCGACTTATGGACACCTAGTTGCTTTGCGATTTCTACCCCTGTGAGACCTTCTTTAGACAACTTGGCCACCCGACCGCGCTGGGTGACGTTGTCGCCATCCTGCAGCCCGATTCCAACCCAAAACCGGCCAGAAAACACCCGACGCTGCTCAAATCCTGCCTCTTTCAGCATCCGACCTAGCTTGTGGGGGGTTATGTCTAGTCGACCTGAGAAGCCTATGAATGATTCCAGTAGCGCCGTCGGATCTGTCTGATATTCAGGCCCAGTCAAGCAGCACTCATCGATCCACTGTTTAAAGGTGACATCGCTATGGGGGCACTGGTCGGCCTGCATACTCACGCCCTCCTCTTCTGCCGAGACTCCCAGATATAACGAGCCCAGCCCGGCTTATATCCCCGCTCCCGGCCAATCGCCTGCAGCTCCTCCAACGTGTCGGCCCGCCCGACCTCGCGGCGTCGCTGCCGCTTCATCAGTTCGGCCTGTTCCTCGTCGATTTCCTGCAGTTCGCCGGCTACTTCCTCCGGGGCACAACCCGCGTCTTCATACTCAAAACCGCACTGAGGACATCGGGGCGCTGGGGCATGGACCGCGTAGCACTGTTCACATTGTTTGACTCTTTCAAGCACTTCTTGTGAACCTCTGGACGCACCTTTCCTGTCCTCGCCGTCGAGGCTCCACTCCCGTACTTCGTCCGGCATCCCATGCCGCAGGCAATTACCAACGTGGTCGAGGATTATTGCGTGCTTTTTACCGGGGCAGATCCTCAAAGCCCGTCCAACCTGCTGCAAAAACAGCCCCATGCTCTGCGTCGGTCGCAGCAGGATCGCCGCTCCGACCACAGGGATATCCGTGCCCTCGCTGATAATGTCGCAGGAGGCCAGCACATGCAGGCCACCGGTACCCAGCGCCCTGATCAGCGACTTTCTGCGGCCATCATCCATGCTGCCGTCAACGCTGGCCGCCTGAAACCCTGCCGCTCTGAACTCCTCAGCAACGTGTTCAGCATGAGCCACGCTCGCACAGAACGCAATGGCTGGGGTGCCTGGGCATATCTTGCGATAATGCTCAACCGCACTGCCAGTAATGACCGGCTTATCGACTGCTGCTGCCACTTCTTTTTTGATGAAATCACCATATCGACTATGGAGGCCATCCGTGCTGAAATCAGTAGGCGGTGCGTAAACCTTCGGTGGACAAAGAAATCCCCGGTCGATCAGATCCCGAATCGACGGACCGGCGATCATCGTGTCGAAATACCCTCCAGCCTGAGTGCCGAGTCCCTTGCCGTCCATCCGGCAGGGTGTCGCAGTAACCCCCAACAGGTGGGCTTTCGGGTAGGCCTCGATGACCTTTTTCCAACTGGCCGCGCTGGCATGGTGCGCCTCATCTATGATGATCAGATCGGGCGGCACTATCTTATGGAGACGCCGCACCAGGGTCTGCACACTTGCGACCTGAACCGGATCACCGGTCATGGACCTGCCAGGAGCTATTAGTCCGTGCTCGACGCCAAGGGATTCAAGGCTTTCGGATGACTGCCTTAATAGTTCCTGGCGGTGGACCAGAATCAGCACGCGGTTACCGCGGGCGGCGGCCTGCTGGGTGATGTAACTGAAAATTACAGTTTTCCCACCGCCCGTAGACAGCACATACAGAGGTGCCTTTAAACCGTCGCGGAACGCACCCCGCAGGCGATTAACGTCCATCGCCTGATAGTCTCGCAGGGCGATATTTTTAAGCAGTGGCTTAGTCATTTCGGGCACCGGCTTTGGCGTGAACCGAAACCAGCGGACCATCGCCGTCGCTGTAGGTCACGACACTGACACGCACGCCGTTGCGACGGGCCGCCTCGATGGAGCGGTTCAGGCTGTCGGCACAGCCGTGGATATGCTGGATTAGATCGCACACTGATTGCTGTTTTGGTTCACTTGATGTGGATCTGTGGATAGACGAGTGCATTGTTTCCTCCTGTTTTTCCACTTTTGGGCTTTAATCGTTTGTTGAGACGGAAAATTTCCGCTTATTGCGCTATTGGTTTGCTTTGCTCAGTTCAATCAGGATGCCATCTGCGCATCGGCTCCTAGAACCAAACGGCAGATACAGCGTTTCTAGCCCGCCGTGCTCTTTGCACACTTCCTCAGCCTCTCTCACCTTCCAACCATCAACCTCTACCGAACATCCGCAAACTAACAAGTAAATCAACGCGGACGAAATTAACAGTGGCGCTTTACGAATAAGTCTTTTCAAAGTTATTCCTTTCTACCGTCGCCGGTTGTCAACGTTCCGTTAGATTCCAGTGCAGTCGTTGCATCCAGGGCACTTAATACCGTCTGGATAAACGCCATACGCTGAACAGCGCTTTCTGTCTAAAGATGTGAGCACAAGCGTCCAAAATTTCTTGATAAATCTTTTCATTCTTAATCTCCATTCGGCATCTAACCAGCCCGTCAACCATCGCCTTCGGCTGGACTCGGCTGACGCCTCTCCGGCGACTTCTATCCGTTATAAATCACTTCAACTCTTACTTCATAAACCTTCGCCACGGCAGGTCTTTTACATTGTCGCCCCACGTCCGCGCACCAGCCGCCAGCAACTTCCTGTGCCAGTCGTGGATCGGCCTTGTCACCTTCGCTCTTTGATACAGCGTTAGCCCCTCGATGTACCCGGCAGCTTCATCGGCAGACCACAGACAGAGGGTTTCATCCTCACGCCGAAGGCATCGACCACCCCGCCAGGTGCAGCAGCATCGCTCGCAAAACTCGGCGGGGATTTCGGCACGATTAAGCGGCATCGGTGATCACTGTTTCCAACAGGGCCATGATTTCACCGGGCAGGGTGCGGCGGTCAGTTTTGGCGGCTGTTTCGAGTTTTTCCAGCAGGGCCACATCGCGTTCGTCGGAAAGATTGAATTCCAGGGTGACGGTTTCCGGTTGATCAGCGCCGACAGGGGCCGCTGCTTCAACGACCGTCCTGATCGCCTCCTTGATATCAACCTGCGGCGGATTCTTCACCAGTTTCGGTTTTACCTCGATCTCCAGTGGCTGATCTTCCGTTTCCTCCTGCGGCTTCGCTTCCGCCACCTTATCCGTGGTCGGTCGGTTATTCCGGTTCCCCTTCTGCGCCCCGCGTTTCTTTGCCGGGTATTTCTCATCCAGGGTGCCAGCTTTTTTCAGGCGGCCATGACACCCTCCGCACAGGCCGCGAGAAACAATCGGCATCTCCCTCTCGCACTCAGGGCAGAACCGGACCGCCTTCTTATTATTCGTTGCTTTCTTCGGTGCAGGCTTCGCCCCGGGCTTCTGCTTTGTCGTGGACTGCGCATGTTCCCGCACCATCCCCGATCCTGCCGGCCGTTCAGCTGCTCGGTTCCCACACTGGACGCATTTGATGACTTCATTCTTGCCACCGCCCTGCAGGGTCTCGGTTTCTTTAACCAGCAGTCCTCTGCATTTCTGGCATTCCGTGACAGCTCTATCGCTCATTTCTCTGCCGCCTTTCTGTTTTTTCGTTTATGCGAAGGCGTCAATTCCTTCAGCTGACGCTCTGGGTTGAAGATCCACAGCCCCGCCACCTTGACCAACGGTGGCGGCTTGGTCTTCGCAGACTTCTCCCAGTCGGCCATCATGCGGTTACATCGGTGACACCTCCCTGTTGTTGTCTCTGAGGCTTGGACCTTCCCTCGGCAATCGACCACCGAGCAAGGCACCAGAGCATCGAGTCTTTTTGGTGCCGCTCTCCGCTGTCGCCTGTGACCCGTCGGGTGATCCTCTCTCAGCCCACAGATCACACACTTTGCGGAGACCAGGCCCGCCGAGTCATCCCGCACGACCCACCCGCCACAGCGGGGACAGATGCCTGGGCCAGAGCGCCGGGTCATTCAGCACCCACCGCCGAGGCGCGGTCCACCAGCACACCGCCCTCACCCATCCAGTACGCCTGCCCCATGGATCTAGCCGCTATGTCCGGCAGGTCGGCAGCATCCGGCATCGCCATGGCCACCAGAGCAGTCACGTCAAGCCCAGCCAGTGCGCGGAACAGGCCGTTGCGCAGGTTTTTATCAACCAGCACGTCAGCACCATCGATGATCACCGCTGCGGAGCCATCCAGTTGAGCCATCCAGAGTTGCACGGTCACGCGAACCCGGTATTGTTCGGACTCAGAAAGCAAGTAATAAGGCGTGCCGTTCAGGCTCGCGTCCAGATCGTCGGACAGCTCGACTACGCCCCACCTGGCGACATCGCACAGGCTGTTTAAGGCAGAGTTTGCAGCCGCAAGACACTTGCGCAGCTTCGACAGGCGGGCTCCATCCGCAGCCAGCACGGTCAGGATCAGGGAGTTCACACCGATGTTGTAGTGGCGGTTACCCGCTGTTACTTTCTTTTTCCAGCATTCCAGCCGCTGTTCAGCCATATCCACTGCGCTGCGTGCTGCGTCAATGTCCGTGCCGGTGGCGGTTGATTCGGGCTGTTCTGCTAGTTCTTCGGCAGCCGACTTAGCGGCATCGATCCGGTCGTTGAGCTCCTGCAGAGACCGAGCAGCGGCCTGGTTGTCGCTCCGTGCTGCCTCGACCAGCTTGGTGGCCGCATCAATCGCCTTCTGCCTCGTTTTGACCTCATCGTCACTGAGTGGGTCCGACGCTGGCAGCAGCTTACCGCCCACCAGGCCCACCGATTTGCGGCAGTGAGGGCAGGACAGAAAGTCGCCTTTTTTGGCAAGGGGTAGCTTGTCATGGTCCAAGTGGCGTTTTTCCAGCTCCTCTGCCATGTCGGCAACGAGTTTTTCTGCGTCCGGCAGCTGTTTTTCAATGGCGGGCAATGTGTCGGCTAGAGTTTGCAGTTCCTCGGCTCTTGCATCGTCCACAGCCTCGGCAGCTATTGCGCCTTCCAGCTTCTCGCGAGCGTCAACCACCACGGCCTGCAGGTCAGTCTCGCTGGCCCCTTCCAGGTCCGCGCTGTACGCCTCGGGGATATAGCTGTCGGCTTTCTTCTTGCCGTACCGCTGGCCGGTTACCTGCTCCCACTGACCCTTAAGTCGTGCACCTTTTTCCTTAGATTCGGCGTGCGCCCCATCCCAGCCGCTCTGCTCGATACGCTGCCAGATCGCGTCAAAATGTTCAGGTTTCAGATCTTCGATGTGTTTCAACCCAGCGATCAGGTCGTCCTTGGTCGGCTCGGCTCGCAGGTACTGGCTGAGAGTTTCAGCGCGATCCTTGGCCGGCAGGTCGAGAACGCAGGACATGCCTACAGCGAATGCCGTCGCCTGGGGAGGTTGTCCCTCGGTTTTGACGGTCGCCTTGGGATAGTCGATTTTCGTGCTGCCAGTTTCGGCTGTGAGTTCTACCAATCCAGCTGCTGTGCCTGAACGGACTAGGCAGCCTGCAGCGGATTTCTGGACACCTCGCACTGGCAGAGGGTTACCCGTCAGAGCCGCAGCTGTTGCCTGAGCGATAGAGGATTTGCCAGCGGCGTTGTGGCCGCCGATTAGGGTGATTTTTTGGAGGTCGAAAAGGGCTGTTGCCGCGCCTCGAAAGTTTTTTATTGTGAGGTTCATGGTGGCTCCGTTGGTTAATGGTTAAGCGCGGGCGCCTGTCCAGCGCAGGCCTTGTTCAATCGTTTCAATCTCGACAGGCGACGGCTTGAGCATTCCCTTGGCCATCTGCCGGCGCCGACGGGCCTTCTCTTGCTCGCCCTGCGGGGGGCGAGTCGGATATTTGTAGTTGCACCCAGCAAGGCCGCAGGCATTCCGGCTGAACGAGATTGGTTCCCAGGATTTGAAAAGCATGGCAGTCTCCTTGTGATATGGTGGTTATTTGAGCAGCGGGCGGACGCAGGAACGCGGCACTATTTGCAGTGTTTCTGGCGGGCCAAGCCTGCTGCGTCTCCCCTTAACGGTGACGGACCAGGTTGCTCTGGAATTAGTGACGGTGGCTGGAGTAAAAAGCTGCACATCGTGCAAAAGACATTCTGGCGGCAACAGTTCATTCCCAACCACCATCACCCGGTCACCTTTTACGATTTCCTTCTGCATTGTCATTCTCCGTCACCCGCAGGCACAGTCCGTGCTGTTCTCGTTCACAAACTGTGAACCTGCGGGCGCAGTTATCCATTCGTTATTAGAAAAGGTCGCCGTCCATTTTATCGGTCGGTTCAGATGTCGTTTCCTCAGCCACCGGCTCCGGCTCCTCGGTCACCGGATCGGCCAGCGTGGGCGGTTCCGGTTCGACGGTTACGGTCGTCGGTTCTGGTTCCGCCACCGGCTCAGGTTTCTTTTTCCGGCTGGTCCGTTTCGGCTTTTCAGGCTTCGGATCTTCGACCAAGGGCTCGACAACCGCCTCGACTGTCTGCGGCTCAGCCAGCTCCACTGCGGCGACAGCCTGACGTTCGCCAATATCCTGCACCTCATCATCGGTGTGCATGCCCATCAAAACGTCAGGGGCATATAGACGGCCGAAAAACGCCGCTGCACGATAACGCAGCATCAAGTCCGGCATGGTCTTCCATTTTGAACCGTTCTTGGTCGCCCACCCTTCGGCCTTGGCCATGGCGATTGACGACTCTGGACCTTCCAGCACATCGCCCGTTGCCTTATCGTAAGCCCAAGCGATACACTTCTTGCCGTCGCCTTCACTTTCTACGGTGAACCGCAGAGGCGAAAAGCGGCCACAGGAATTCAGGGCAGCGATAATGAAGGAAGACGACCAGCTGGGGCGGCCGTGAATTATATGCAGATTCTGCATGACTGCCATCGGCGATGCGCCAACACGTTGGGCCATTTCCAAGGCGATCAGGGCGTTGCCCATGTTGTCCTTGCCCTGGTAGTCCTTCGGCACCATGGTGCTGGTGACTAGGGCCATGGCCATGCGCTGGGCCGATTCAAAGCCAGCGGGGCCTGAGAAGGCCGTGGCGTTGTTGGTGGAGATGTTTGCCGCAGTGGGTACTGCCGGCAGGTTTTGTTTTTCGGTTGTCATGATGTTTTCTCCGCTAAAATGGGATGTCTTCGATAACTACGTGCGGCGTGAATTCGGCAGGCTTCGCGGCGCACGAACAGATTGACTCCAACACGACGATCTCAAGACCGGGGTTCAAGTTGGCCAGCCTGGACGCTTCGCGCTCGGCTGATTCACGGCTGTCATGCCTGCGTGAGGGGCTCGCGCCTTGCGGGTTCCACACGAACCAGAACCGGTCGAGCCCATGTTTGGCCTGTGGAGGCTGTGGCTGGTCTACAAACACAAGGCGTGCAATTCTGGTTTTTCCATACTTTGATCCGATGTTGCCTTCGCGTTGCTTTGCATCGCGGAAGGATGCCTTGTCCGCGAACTGCTCAAACACTATAGGCCTGCTGCGCTCGCTAGGTTCATATGTGTCGCGTTCTGCGACTACGACGTAAATACCTTCTGGCATGGTTTCCCTCCTCAATGGTTAATCGGCCTCGGCAAGGCTCGCAATCATAGAATTCAGATCGGCGACCGGAATGGCCGGCAGGTTCTTGGTTTCTTCCTTTTTAGGCAAGAACGGTTCGACTTCCGGCCAGACTTCAAGCAGGCGCTTGTCGGTTGTTGCGGAATTAAGGATTGCCCGAACTTTGTGTTTCAGCTCATTCCTATCCGCAGACAACTTGTCCTGCCTGTTCACCAGTCGTTCGGATGTTTTGGACAGGACATGATCACAGTTATACGCGTGGAATGCGCCATACAGGGACGCTTTGTGGGGGAGCCGCTGTCGAGTTGAGAAGTTTACATACTGAACGCCAGCGCCGAACTTCACCTTAATGCCGCTTTCTTGGTACAGGAACCCCTCTGGCATGGCCTCCATCAGTGTTTTGTGGTCGTCGAACAGGTCCTTATAAACCGCGTCGCCAAGGGCCTGCCCATCCTTTTCAAGACGGTCAGCCCGGCGTTTAAATGTCTTCGACAAGACATTGGCTAAAATCTGCTGTTTTGTGTTTTTGGTGAGTCGCATCGTTTTCTCCTCAATATCTGGTTACAATCTCCCCTGCACAGCCACAATCTCCCGCTTAGCAGGGATCACAAACCCGCTTGGTGTCATAGTCGGGGCGCCCTTCGACCGAACCGCCCAAGCCTCCCCACATTCAGGACACTGGAACTGACCCTTTGGGAGCTCGCCGCCGATCTCAGTGCGGCAGAAACACTCAAACTCATCGGCGTGGCCGCAGCGGCATTGGATTTGATAGATCATGGTGGTGGCTCCCTCGAGTGTTTAAAAAAGCCCCAGCCAGCCAGGAGGATCGCCGGCCGGGGCAAACTGTGTGCATGAACGATTCACATGATGTGAACCTGCGGACGTTATTCGGCCAACGCTCTACCGATAAACTCGGTGATGCTGTCAATATCCGAGAACCGATGCAGGTTGTGCGGAAACCAGACATAATCCGGCAGGTCCCTAAATATGCCCTGCAGCGCCGGAATAAACCGGCTGGCGGCCACAAGGCCGAGTGGTTCGTCGTTGCAGACCGCCCCGCCAATCGCGCCAGAGCAAATGTCGTTGACCCGCTGGCGAAGAGATGCGTGCTGGTCCGGTTTATCCTGGCAGTGGCAGCCTTCAAGGCAAGGGGACTTCTCGCGGATGATGTCGGCGACGGTTGTTGAGTTTTTTTTGACAGCCTCGGATACTGTCATGGGTTGCGGTTTAAGCACGGTGGATCTCCTTTCAGTGACTAGCTTCGATATACAGTGCAGCGCCGATCTGTCTGGCGCCTTCGGATTCCATGCGGTCCTGCAGGGCGCGTTCGTCGCCTGAGTCGTCGGCGTCGCCTTCGTCCATTGCGTCACGCCAGTGATTAAATATGTTTTCGCCTATGGTTGCGCCCATCATCACAGCCTCCCTTTCGTCATTTCGCAAAAATCAGTCCCCCACACGGGGCAATACCGTTCCGAACACATCATCGACATGGGATTCGCCGGAAACACCCGCGGGTCACCACCATCCAGAAACTGCCCCATGTCCTGCCGGATCCGGCCAATCGTCGCCCACGCCTCAGCCTCAGCCACGACCACCGGATAATTCATCGCCACCGGCTCGGCCTGCGGTTTCCCTGCGGCACTGCGTTTAATAAAATCGATACCGATTCCCGAAACCTTTTCGACGATCCGACACGATCGGACCAGCAAACTGTACCCACCGAGCTGGTGGAGATACGGCCGAAGCAGCGCCCCGGTTTTCAGGTCGCGCACCTGGCCATCGGTGGTGACCAGATCGATGTGCCCCGACACCTCCCAGCCTTCGCCCACCGTCGCCTTGACCGCCAGCTCTACAGCCAGCGGGTCGAGTTTCGACGCCACACCGTGATAATAGGTACGGGCCATCCGCAGAATCTGTTTCTGTGCCGTGTCCCGGTTACCGGTGGTGGCATCCCACTCGCAGCCCTCGGCGATCTCTTCGTCGAACCCGACCATTGCCTGGTCGAGCGCCGGGTTAAGCTGCCCGAGTTCGCCCGTATCGATCTTGACCTGCAGCACTTCGGCGGCTACTGCATGAACGGCTGTTCCTGCTGCGGCACCGACTGAGGGGCGCGTCTGGCGCAACTCAAACCCTGCGGCCTCCAGATCACGCCGGAACTGTTTTGCAGCGGTCCTGCGGGGGCAGTCGCCATAGCTCGGAAGCATGCTGCAGCGGATTGTTCTGTTGTGCTGGCTCATTTTGCGCCCCTCGCTGCTGCGGCCATGCGACTGTTGACCTCGTTCTGGTGAGGAATCGCTATGTCGACCAGTGCGATCGCCAGCGCAACCACCAGAGCAACGGCAACGACCAGCGGCCAGCATCTGCGAACCGACACCAGCCCGAGCATTGCCACTCCGGCCAGCAAGTAACCAACAATGGTGAGCAGCCACACAACCGTCCAGACAACAGCCATCCAGGCCCTGCAGATCCCGATGCAGATCATCAGAACCAACTCCCTCCAGATTTGTTCTGCGGTCGGTGCTACCATGCCGTCCTCCACTTGGTGTGCTGATATCGTTCACACAATGTGAACCTGCGGACAAAAAAATACCTTCGCCGGTTATCCTCGCTTGCCGCCCCTGCTTCGGTCCTTGGCTACGTGACCATTTTCAAGCCACTGCAGGAACCGTTCGCGATGGACAAAGTACAGCTTGCCTCGCTTTACCCACGCAATCGTGGGGACCTCTCCTCGCCGGATCCATGCCGTCAACAGTACCGGATCAATATCAACCTCTTTGCAGATCGTGCGGACCCTGAGCCATGTCTTGCTTTCCATTTCGCCCTCCGTGTTCATTCGTTGTGGCACAAGTTATAATTCACAGTGATTGAAAACGTCAAGCATTTTTTGTGATGTTTTATGTTTTTTTGTCGTTCCTGTGTAATTGCAACAACTTAGCCGGGGCCGATCCTGCGCCCCGGCTAAACCGATCCTCGTCAGCAACCCAGCCTGACCATATCCTCCAGCTTGTCGGCTGCCCTGTCCAGGCCGGCCATCGCCCGGCATGCTCGGCACGGGTACCCGTCTGTCCTGCATGTACACTCCGGCTCCGCCTCCATGGACGACCTGGCCCCTCGCAGTTTCAGTGCGGCGGCCTGGAGCAGCAACCGGGCCTCCTCGCAGAGACAGAGAGGTTCGCCACACACCTCATCACAGAGCCCCGCACAGGGGTTCGGGGCCTCGTTCATTCCATCACCATTAACAACATCGGACTCAGTATTCACAGTCTTTGACCTCCTTTGGATTTATGACCGACCCATAGTATTGGCGGGTATTTCATTAGTCAAGGCTTTTGCTTTTTGTGGATTTTTGCCGTTTTTTACTAACTTTAGTAGAAAACTGAATTGACAATCACGGCGTCAGTCATATACTGTGCGGCATATATACACAGTTATTGATGGTCGCACACAATGTGCATACCACTATCTGGGGAGAAAGTTATGGCGAAACGAAGCGCAGGATACAAGATGGCGATCAACAGTCTGGCGAGGATGATCCGGGACAAGTACGGAACCCCGACGGAATTCCACCGGCAGTCAGGCATCCAGGTAGCGAACTACACGATAGCCCGAGCCCTGGACAACTCCCTCGACTGCCCGGCTCTGCCGACAGTTGTTCAGATCGCCGCCTATGTAGGCATGAAGAACAATGAAATCAGTGAAATGCTGACCCAAATGGGAGACAGTTTCTGGGCGCGCCTGATCTCCGGAGAAGGGCCCTCGCTGCGCGAACAGGCACTGCTTGATGCCGTGCGGACCATTACCAATAAAGATGAAAAGATGTGGAACACCCTGGCCGGAAATCTCGACTTGATGGCTAGCGCTGTCGGCGTCGATGTATCGGCGCAGTTGGCCAAGATCGGATTGCAGAAATAACAGCCAAAGACTGGAGGCTCCCATGGCCGTCTATAAAATAGCTCGGTGCCCCGTCTGTAAATACTCCCGCGTCGCACCCTCCCCGCAGAAGACCGCACCCCTGTGCCCGAAGACCGAACGTCACCCCGACGAATCCCCGCGCTTGGTCTATTCCGAGAAGTGGTATGTTCGAGCAGCTGGCGTTTCACAATATGCTGTCAGCCGCAAAAAATCGGAAGCAGAGGCCGAGGAAAGGAAGCTGCTTACCAACCAGGCCGAGGGCAAGTCACACCTGAACAAAATCCCCTCAACCACATGGACTGCTGCCTCAGAGAAATTCCTCGACTGGGCCGGTCAAAACCTGACGCCCAAGGGCGCAGCCATGTACCGCAGCTGCATAGGACGGCTCGGAAACACCTTCGGCGGCAAAAACCTTAACCGGATCACCAGCGACATGATCGAGGTCGACTATGTCGCGGAGCGTCGGGCAGAGGGCGTGAAGGACTCCACGATCAACCGGGAGATCACGACGCTGAAACGGCTGTTCTCGAAATGCGAAGAATGGCGTATGGCGTCTGCCCACGAGATCCGCAGAGTGAAGAAGCTCGACGAACCAGATCAGTGCGAGCGGTTTTATTCAGACGACGAAATTTCGAAGATACTGCAGGAATGCGAGGTCCCGATCGGGAACCGCTCGAAGGTCGGCGGCCGGCCGCCAGGACCGCACCTGAAAATGATAGTGGTGCTGGCGCTGAATACCGGCATGCGAAAAAAGAACTGCTTGCTGCTGCGACGGTCGGACATCGATTTTCCGAACCGGCAGATCCGGATCACCCTGGTCAAGAAGCGGAAGAACCGCCGGCTAACCATCCCCATGACGAAGCAGCTGCACGACGCCCTGCTGCAGTATATGAAGTCGATGCAGGTCGTGGACATGAATGGCTGGCTGTTCCCCACCCCGAAACGGAAAACAGGCGATCCGATCAAGCCCATGCGCGCCGATGCCGACTTCGGATTCGACTCGGCACTGAAACGCGCCAGGATCAAGCAGCTCGAATGCCCCGAGTGCAAGGACCTCATGGGACCACACGATCCGGAGAAGCCCCTGCCAGAATGCCCCACATGCCGCGTAACCGCACGCTGGCGCAGAGAAGAATGCTTCCACACCCTTCGCCACACATTTGCCAGCCATTGGCTGCAGCAGATGGTCGAGGCTGGCCGCGATGTTGAAGGCTGCTTGAAGATCCTGCAGGAGATCCTAGGGCACACCGATATCAAGACCACGATGCGCTACCTGCATGTGGTCGAGGACACAAAAAAACGTGCGATGGATCAGTTCTCAATCGGGGGAAGTGGCGAAGAATAGCAGCCGAAGCGGTAGGCTGACCCCGAACCAGAACCCATAGAAATGTTATTCTCCGTTACGAATTCGCATGCCTCCCATCGGGAGGCTTTTCTTTTATCCGGGCACCTCGCAGCCCTCCTAAAACCTGCCCCCAGATTCACTCTTTGTGAACCTGCATAACAAAAAAATAACCGACCTGAAAACACCGAAAAATATACAAATCCACAAATAGTCGAAAACACAGGGTCACGGCACAACTTCAATCATTGTGCACACTTACACCAATCACTGTTATTGCATATTTTTTAAGCAAACAAAAACGCCGTAACTACAGTGAGTTACGGCGTTGATATTGGCGGCCCCGGGGCGATTCGAACGCCCGGCCTACCGCTTAGGAGTCAATTTGTCTCATTAGCAACGTGCTGGAATTGTTACGCTAATCGGAACGGTTGCGCCGTAGCATAACAGAAAAATAACATGTACTTTTTGTATGCAGCGTCCTCTTCCCTCCTTATGATTCCTGCCCCTTCAAAAAGGCGTATATGGTATCCGCCATCTGGTAGTAGCCTTCTGTTGCAGGGTGAACACCGTTGTTTTGCCGAACAATCTGGGTAACCGTCCGGCTGTTTGCCGCCGCAGCAGCGGCGACCGGGAAATTATGCACGGTGTCTATATTGCAGTTCAAGGGAACCAGGAAGAAGCCGCTCCCCTCTCTGCTTGCGAAAGTATCGATCAGTTTCCGTGCCCACAGCAAGATGTTGCGCTTATACCTCCACAAAGTCTGTCCTGATGAATAGTTCGCGCCAAAAGGATCCTGGGACGATGCCGGGGGGATGGTCACCATCATACCAATCTTGATGGCCGCACTTACCGCGTGGATATCGGTAGCCATTGCCTCCAGCTGAGAGATCATTGTGCTCATCGAGCCATCTACTTCCGAGTCACTTGTTTTGCTAAAGAGATCGTTGATTCCCAGGTTGAAAAATACATAGTCGGGGGTGTTCAAGCCGTTAGTGCTGAGGTATTGGGCAAAATCAAACACCCCGGAAAAAACAAAAGGACTTGTTGCGTCGGCATAGAACTTGGCAACCGTCCAGCCGCTAATACCCTCATGGAGATTCGGAGCGCTGCCCTTTGTGCCGGCCAAAGAGATGTCCATGGCATCGACGCCAAACAACGTCACAAGCTCCCCTGTATATGCTCCCGCTGCCGTCGTGCTATCTCCGATAAACAGACATTTTTTTGTTATGCCGCTACCGACCGTACTGCCCTTGACAATCAAGTCAGCAGTTTTAGATCCGAGGGCGGTCTCACCATGCCTGCCGTATCCTGTCAACGTGAGGCTTGTGGTGACCGGGTCTGCAGCGTTAAGTGTCCAGCGCTCCGACTGGTGGGTGCCAACGGAGCAAGCAACGTCTATGTTGAGCCCCTCCATCGATCGCACCAAGTTGTCAAAATAGACTGACATTTCATGGCCAACCACGGCATAGATGACGGGAGGCAAGACGATATCCAGCCCAGATCGCATCTGAGGCGCCAAAACGGCATCCAAGTGCTCTAGAGCTACCCCGGCACCCGGCAATGCGTCCGGTTTAAGCTGGTGGGCCGTTGTAGTCTCTAATGCTACGGCGTTCAGCAGTTCGATAGCGATACATTCATCTCCAGAGTAGTCGGCCCACCCCCCCGTGGAGCTGGTTCGATAATAGGAGTTGCCCTCGTAAATCGCGATAGTGCCACGGCTCTCGCCGCAGTCGGCAAAATTACCGTCCACGTCCTTGGCACTGTAGCCGATAAAATATGCCGCGCCAAAATCGGTGTCGGCAATGGCTTTGGGGGCACCAGTGGCCGGGTCGGTTAAAGCGATCTCCAAGCCAGAGAGCGGCGCAACATCCGTGTTGACGTTGGCCGTGCCAGTCGCCACCAAAGTCCCGGTGGGTCCGCCGTCGCGAACCTCGACGGTAATCGTTGCCCATTTTTTACTTGGCGTTGATCGAGGCAGATTAGGAATCCTCGCCAGGTTCGCAGTCCAAACGCCGATATTGTTATACTTCGAACCAAAACCACAAAATACCAGCGCCCGAGGGAACCCAGACGTTCCGCTGGCAACGACAACATCTTCGGCGGAGTCGTAAGAAACCTTGTCCAGCTTGAAAGAGTCTGCAATCGGGATTTTTTCGATAGCTGCCAGCCTGCCAAGGCGTTCGCTGGCCGGGACGGCATCAACTGTTGAGTCATAAAAGGCTGCCACCAAAACATTGGAGCTTTGAGCTGACGCATCTACCCATCCATCTCCATCTGGCGACCCAATAGTCGTGTATTTTGGTATATATGAAACGCCGTCAGCATTGCGATCACCGGTCACATTCGAGGTCGGGGCCCTCAATGTCTTGGTGTGTCCAACCGCCTCCACCGATACCCAGAAAACCGCATCCGTAATGTCGGTGGCGGTCAGACGCCGTGGCATGACAAACAGGTGGTACCCCGAGGCATATAGTTTGCGTGTGGTTGTCGCAAGAACCGTGGTGAGATCCGCGAGGCGAATGCTCAACCTAGCCTCAACCCCGTCGGGGTCGTCGATCTGTACATAGACCTGCACAACATCGATCGCCTCCCCCTCGTAAGTAAAGGCAGAAGCCCAGCCTGCAAAAGTGCTTGCGATACGGTCCGAGCTGTAGACATTTGCCGCAAACCTTTCCTGGTCGAATGCCAGCAGCAGAGGATCGCGAGAGCCAGGGTTTTGCTGGCCCTCCAGGATCGCAACACCGGCTTCAACCGCTTCAATCCGGTCCGTGCTCGCCTTGACCCAACTCCCCACCCCACTGGCCCCGGACTTGCGATAGACCCAGTTGTTATCGACGGTCGGATCGTTAGTAACCTCTGCCAGTGCGCCATCGTTGGGCGCCAGATCGGCCTGCAGGTCGGCCAAGGTGGCGTAGCCGCGCAGATAGACGGCGTCACGTGCGGCCTCCGCAGCGGACTGTGCGGCTTGGGCGGCCTCGACGGTAGCCGTGGCGTCGGCCCAGCTATAGCCGAGGTCGTTCCAGGCCGTTACACCGTCACCGAATTTCCCTTTTTTGGTGTCGCTCTCGTATCCTATTTCACCAAGCAACAGCGTTGGATTCTTGGACGCCCAATTCGCTGCCGTATCGCCACGCTGCCGCATTCGTACGCGCTTTTCAATCATGTGCCTCTCCGATTGTTATTCGACGTAAACAGTTTCTGCCTCGCCATCCGCATCACCACCGGCAATCACGATCAGCCCAGCATCCTCCCAGTCTGTTTGGCCTGACGACACCTGCACAGTACCTCCGCACAGACGGTACGGACCAGAGTCAACCGGCATGCCTAAAACGTCCCACTTGACGCCCTTCACAGGAAGCACTGATAGTTCATCTGCTCCTGCCGTAAGCAGCAGCGTCAACCCGTCGACGTGCTCAACCTCGAACATTACCAGCTCCGCACGATCGGTCCCGGCTTGGGCTCGAAACGTCCATTCGGCTATATCCGCTCCTGCCATCTCTGACGGAATCTCTGCGGTTACGGTCTGACGGAACGCAGCGTTTCTATAGACGTGCAGCGTCTGGTTTGTCATTATTCTACCCGCGCGGCGTTGGTCAGCGTTACGGCATCGATCGGCATCACGCCAACCACTGGAGCCGTTGATCCCGTCAGCGGCTCCAGCAGGACGGAACCTGGCCAGGCCTGGCCGGATTTAATCACGCCACCCATGCCGTACATCGGCGGGGAAACTATTGGCTCTGCGGCCGTGGCCGTCAGGGCTGTTGCGAATAGGACCATCAGTGCGAGGGCGATCAGTTTCATATTTTGTATTCCTCCATGTCGGTTGTGGTGTCGGCCGGCAGGCCCCGTCAGGCCCCGTCAGGCCCCTATTTTAGCTATGCAATGCCCCGGATCAATCCTCTCGAGCATCCAGTCGATCGATGCCGCCAGAGGATGTCGCCAAAACGGCAAGCGAACTCGGTTCAGGGCGGCGATAACGGGCCGGCCATAGAGGATGCCGGGCATGATGGTGCCGTCGTCGAAACATACGTCGTCCCGCGTGATGATCCCGCGCCTTAGTGCCCTTTTGACCCGCTTAACGCCGATTCGGTGGCTGATAGTGCGGTCGACGTCAGCGCCAGGGATCAGGCTGCCGGCGAACTGATCGAGGCCGATCAGTGGCCCGAGCCAGTAAGGGATGCGTTTGCCGTTGTGAATCGAGTACCATTTCATCCGTTGACCTCGTTAGAGTTGTTTTCCGCCCTTGATTTTGTCGACAGTTCGTGACGCCGAATATCCGACATAGCCGACACCGAACAGGGTGTATAGAGTATCGGGAATCGCAGCCAGCCAAGCCTTAAACCCCGCCGCCACCGACAGGGCCAGCTCAGGCTGAAAAGCGTGCAGGAACCCCATGGGGATGCCGGCCAAAATGCACGCATAGATAACGTACATGAACGAGGGCCGCGCCCTGCTAGTCCAAGGATCCGCGCTGTTCGCTTCGGCCAGAATAGCCGACATGCGAGTTTCCAGCTCCTTCAACTGTCCGTCCTGCTGCATCTGCAGCAGTTCGCCCTTGGCTTTCTGCGCGGCTACCGGATCTGGTATAAACTTATCGATAAGCTTCGTCCCAATGCTCAGGATGCCGTCCACTATCGGCACTACCATTTCGGTCCCCCTTTCGGTTCGGCCCACACCAGCAGCCCGTCAACAATCGCCAGTGCCATGCGGTTTTGAGTATCTTCGTCTGCCAGCCAGTGCGATTCCTCTGCGTTGCTGAGGAAGCCCATTTCGACTAGCACGGCAGGACAATCGGTGTGCTTCAAAACATACAGGCTGCCCTCTTTGTCTGGATCGCCGTCTGAATGATCCGAGCGATACCGACGGCCCGGGAAGTGGCCCTTGAGAGCCCCGAACAGTTCCCTTGCAAGCGGGTCTGCAGCCGTATCGCCGGGAGAAGTCCAGACCTCGATGCCCCGAGCCTGCCGGTTGAATGCGGCGTTACAGTGCAGGCTGATAAAGCAATCGGGCTGCATTGTCTGTTCGACCAGGCAGCGAGCTTTAAGCGTCGGGTAGCTGTCACCCGTGCGGGTCAACTGCGAGTTGTGCCCAAGGATCTGCAGGATGCCATTGACCTTGAGGCCGACGGCCGACACGATATCTGCCTCGCGTAAGCCGCCTGCGGATATGGCGCCGGGGTCTTTCCCTCCGTGGCCTGGGTCGATTAATACCGTGAGTTGTTTCATGGTCTGCCTTTACTCAGGGGGTGCCGCGCCATTTTTGCGATATCATGGGCGGGAACGCCGGCCTTGATTGCCAGTTCGACCACCAGCGTCCTTATTTCGTCCACCGCACGCCGCGTTTCGCAGTCCTTGCACGCATCCTCGGTGCGATATTTTGTGCCGACTGTTTTCTGCAAGAACGCCGGGATGACCCACGCGATAACGCCACCGACGACCATGCCGATAAACGCACCCTGTGCCACACCTCCACCCGCTACCATGTTACAGCCTCAACGGCTGCGGCATCGGCTGCGGCATCAATTTCGGCCTTACGCTGCCAGCTCTGCTGGTAGCACGCATTCACATGGGCCAGCACTGTGCCGGCAATGGCAGTCAGCCCTGCTGCGTCCATCGGCACGTCCTGATTGTCGGTGGTTCGCCAGGTGAACCCGGCCGGGAGCGGCACGCCGGCCGTCACAGCGGCCAGGGTGCCGGTGATATTTTCTCGTGCCTGCTTGTCGGTCTGCCAGCTGTGCCCGCCGCATTCGATGCCGGCATCGATTGCCACGTCGCGCGCGGCGTTGACTTCGGCATTTTTGGCGGATTTGAGGTCGTCGAGCGTCGGACCTGGCGGCGCGTATTCGATCGGCACGCCGTTTTCGATACGCAGGCGGCCTTGGCAGGATAGCTGCCACTGTTCGTCGGTGACCGGAACGGCGCCTGCGGGAATCTCCGCATGTATCCCATCGTCATAATGCCCGGTAATGTTGCAGCCTGGCAGTTCAGGGGCGTAGGTTGCGTATTTCACTGGAACCTCCTTGTTAGTACCCGATCGTAAAAACATGGACGGGCCAGGTTTTTGTCTCATTGTCAGTGTCGAGGCCTATCGTTGCCCCCGTGACTGTGGGATTGATGAAGAAAGGAGCAATATTCCCTAAAACCCCTGTCCCGTCAGACGACTGGTCTGCCGTCACTTGCACATCCCTAATGGCATTAGGAAACGCGACTGGCCACGTAACACTGTCTGCCGGTGCAGTGGTCCCAACGCTGGTAACATTGACGGTCAGCCACTGGAGAATCAGTCCACCGGGCAGCTTTGCATACCCCGCCGCGGCCGTTGAAATGTTCCCGGCGAAACCGGCCGGGGTGAGGGCTTTATCCGAGAGTGCCCCGGCAAACGTCTCGGCAACGCTGGCGAATGCAACCGTCGCGATGGCCTGAATCGCGGCCAGCAGCTGGCCGTTGTCGGCCTTGTCCAACGCTTCGTTATTCTCAATGACTGCCGCGATCTCCTCCTGCACGGCATTCAGCCAGCCGTCCGTCACCGTCGTGGCCGGAACACCACCTGCGGGATCCCCTTCGGTGAACAGTTCGCCGGCTGTGGCCCCTGCCCCGTCTATTCTGTGCATTCGCTACCTCCTCACGGCGCCTTAGCCGCCGTAACCGAAAATTAAAACAGTGTGAGCCGGCTTGACGCGACTGATGGCGCATTCAAGGAGGGCGTTGCCCCAAGTCTGCAGGGCCTCGCCAGCAGACGCCCCAGCAATAAACGCCCGAACAGTTGTCTCGGGTGCATTGACCCGCCATGCGTGCAGCCAGTCGCCGCCAGTCAGCTCGTCGCCTGCGGAGCTCCCGACCTGAAACGGGGAAAATTCGGTGATCGTCACCGAGTACCCGAGCGAGGCGGCTAGATCAATGAAGTACTGCCTGCTTTGCGCCCCGACAGTGGCCAACCGCATCACTAGGGCGGCCCGGCGCTGCTCGATTGTCTCCAGCGGCCCGGTGCATTCGCCCGGCAACCCTGCCACCGCTTCCCATCTGTCGAGCAGTTCAAGGGTTGTGTCTGGCAGGGCCTCGTTGATCAGGTCGTCACCACGGGCGTCGAGCCTGCTGAGTTCAACGGCCATACCAGCGAGTAACTGCGTCAGCTTGGCCGCGCTGTCTCTGGTCCATGCCGCGCCACGGGGCAGCAACCCCTGCAGCATTCGAGTGTATTGGTCGGCTGATCTACTCATGACCTATCCCCATGTGATTGTCCCTATGACGGCAATCTCGCCAGCGCTGTGCGTTACGTTCGCGGCAGGGCTGGTGAGCGTGTTGTCCGTCTCGCCGGTCGCAATAGATATCGCCTCGCGGATGTGCGACAGCAGAATCGTCCCTGAACCGGAGCCATCCTCGGGCTCGGCCTCACGAACCAGCAGATCTTCGATCTCGGCCTGCACTGCCGCCTGTGCGACTGAGGTGTTCGGGGTGAGGGTAATACTGAGATCGAGAGAGACAGGAGTCGGGGCAAAAACAGTCACGGCAGCGGTTACCGGGCGCACTGCGTCGATGTATGCCTGCACCGTGGCGATTTCTGCAGCGTCAGGGATCATCGAGGCATCAAGGTCTCGGACGAAACAGACACCAACGGTGCCGGCGCCCAGCCAGAGCGGATAACACCAGGCCCGGGTCACGCCTGCGGTTTCAAGCGCCCATGCGACATAGTCGAAATCGGCCCCACCGTGAGGGGGCTCTTGGATGCGAGTGAGCAGCCTGGCCCGTAGGCCTACGTCCGATTCTTGGTCTGCACCTTCGGTGAGTGCCGAGGCGGTGGCTATCGAGGTGACGCCAGAGACAGTGCTGGTCAACGAAAGGGGCTCGCCTGCATCGGCGTTTCCGTTTTCACCTGCAACGGATGCAGTGATCTGGACCGTAGCTGCCCCGCTGGCGATGGTGCCGTCGGCATCGGTCGTGTAGATTGTTTCGTCAGATCGCTGCAACTCTGTGCCTGCCGGAATAACCGAGCCATCTGCCCCGGCGAACGCGACCGACCCTGTAGCGTAGGTTGCTGCGTTGCGGGTGATTTTCCAGATCCGCGCCCAGCGGTTCAGGTATTCGGTCTCTGCAGTGTCAGGCAGGATCTGCCGAGACAGCCACGTCAAATAACCGTAGAGCTCATGGCAGGCACCAGCTAAAACGCGAGCCAAAACGCCAAGCACTGACCTGCGCAGGACGGAGGTAATGCCGTCGATCCGACTGACCATGTCGGCCTTGGTGCGGTCAATCAGGTCCGTTAATGTTGGGCGTTGCCATGCCATAGTGTGCCTATAGTGTTATGCCGCCCGTAGTTCTTGAGCGGTCCAGTTGTAATCGTATCGATACGTTATGGCCGGTTGCTTCGGTCTGGTGATCTCGACCCGTAGGGCCAGCCAGTCGTTCCCCGGTTGACCGATCCGTTCGGCGGTAACGGTTACGGATTCAGCGATACGGTCAGAGACCAGCCAGGCAAGCGCCTGCTCTGCGTATTGCTTCGCCCTGACCAGCACAGACGACAGGGTTTTCTCTCGGCCAAGCAACCAAAGCAGCGAACCGGTTCCCGGGTCGCCCTGTCCACTTGTCAGCCCGTCCAGAGTGGCATCCATCCAGCAACCTCGCCGGTCGGTCTCGCCGAGTGGCAGAGGATCCGTGCTGGCAGCCCGTCTATCGGTGAGCAGCGATATCAGTACGGCTGTTTCCAGCCCGTCCTCGGAGAGCAGGTCGCCACCAGATATGAATAGGTCGAACATTCCGTCAGATGTTTGCTGCATCGCTATGCTCATACTGTGGCTGCTCCGCTCACATATTGTGAACCGCTGGACGCAAAAACGCCTGCGGGGTTACACCATCTGCTGGTCAGGCTCGTCGGTCGGACCGCCGTTGTCGTTTTCATCGTGGGTGTGGTCGTTGTACTTGGTCCGCATATTAGCCATCGATAGGCCGTCAGTCGCACACCTGTCGGTAATTTCGCCGGTTACGCGCAGGTTTCCGTTGATCTTAGTCAGGGTGGCCCCGGTTATCTCGATAGTGTTGTCATCAAGCAGTGTTATTTTAACGCCCTTGGCGTTGTAGAGACACGATTCCCCTGGATTCAGGTGAGGCCGGTATCTCGGATCATCAACGGCAACGGCAATGCCATGGCCACGATCACCGCCGGGGAAAACCACAGCTGCCTCAGCGCCGGCCAGTGGCACAGCAGAGAGACCGAAAGGCTGAAAGTACTGAACCCTGCCACGTAGTTCGCCGGCCAAAAGTGAAACCTGCAGTTCCTGTATGCCAGGCGCGTCAGAAACGGCACGCACAACGGCTCTGCCGATTGATAGCATGATGCGGTGGTGCAATGGGCGCAGCATTCTGCGGATAGCGGAAAGGGTATCCATTGGGGCTATTGTCGGCTGGCGGGTTGGGTTTTTCAACCCCTTGGGGGAATGGTCGCTTGCCTTTGGGCGCTCGCTGCTGTATTAAATAGTGCTAAATTAGAGCAAGCAAAATTCACGGACAGGGAGGGACACCATGCACATCTCGGTTAAGACAAAAAGCAGCGACCCTGGCAAATATTACGTGGTTGACTTCATCAAGAAGAACGGCCTGCTGCGAGTGGCGTGCAGCTGCAGGGCTGGGGAGCTTGGCCAGATGTGCAAGCACAAAGCTGCCCTCTTGCGTGGTGATGCGTCTATGCTGTTTGACCCGGGCGATGATGTTGATTTGTTGCAGGCGTGGCAAGCCGTCAATGAGACAGTCATCCCGACAAAACTGGCAGAACTAGACCGTTCTCTGGCAAAAATAGAAAAGGAAAAAAAGAGACTGAGCGCTGACAGTAAGGGACTCAAAAAGGAATTTGCCCAACTACTATATGGCGCGCCACCGGTCTGATCGCCTCCCATACTGCGGGTTGTTGTTCTGGTGGTAGGCGGATGTGAGGCGGATGTGAGGCGGATGAGCGGGCGGGCTTGGGATTCGGAGGCTGGGACGACACCAATTGGTGCCAAGTTGTGACCACATAAAAAGAAAAAGGCCCCGGCTGTCCAGGGCCCTTCGGACTAACTCCGCATATAAGGAGCTAACAATTTATCCGTTATGATTCTTTTTGCTATTACCTCTTGTGATACCTCAAAAATAGGCGCCAGGGCTTCGGAAATCATATCCATCGCGACGTTGACAAGCTCAGGATGTTTGTCAATAGGCCCCCAAGAACCCTCGATTTTCCGCTCTACTTCACCGAAATGATTTAAAAAAGCGGTTCGCAGTTCTTGCCGTGGCGCCAGCAGGAAAGCGCCAAACTGTGGCCCTTGTCGCTCCAAGGCTTTGTACGTGTAAGGATCCAATTCCTCGAGAAACTGTTTCCAGTCCGCCACGCAGCCAAACTGAACATCATCAAAAAGATGCTTATGCAACTCAAAATGGCCAAGTTCATGCGCAATAGTGAAGCGGAACCGGTTTACTCGCTGCTTGAAAATATAGTCATCTACATAAATTGATTTCAAGTCAGAGCTTAAATGCCCTTCAACCTCAAAATGCTCTTGTAATCCTGGGATAGTGACGATTTCGAGGCCAAGATCTCTTTCAGCGATAAGATCTATAGGCACAGGAAGAGATCTGCCTGGATGATAGTGGTCTAAAAATACATCAGCTGCATTACATATTTCATCATCACTCAACCACTTTATTTCCACTAAGCCCTCCGAATCAGCTCTGCAAGAGTGTCAAGTTTTTCGGAGTCCACCTTCCCTCCGCGCAACGTACGGAATACGATCGGCAGCTTTTTAACCAGCTCTGCGTCTGACAAAAGGTACGATGGGAGTTCCCCATTGCAGCAGGCAGCTAGATCAAAGTATTGATACCAATCCTCAGAATCTTCTTCAATATCGAGACATTTTGCAAGATTTTCTAAGCGGTCTCTCGACTGCGGAACTTTGTACAAACCCCTTTCCAACTTACTGATGTTGCCAGGATCTAGCCCATGTTCGGTACAAAACCCTCGTAGAGACATTCCTTGTTTAAGTCTAAAGTTTTTTACAAATTCTCCAAAATTCAGCAATGCGTCCCTTCTTACTTTTTCCTCCATGTCTGCCCCCTCGTTTTCCCTCCTGAATGGTTGTTTCTCATTCCAATCACAAGCAAAACATAGCAACGTCGTCGGACAGACAATCTTCCTGTCAAGCCGACCAACATATGATGTTGCGTTAGTGTTGGCAAGCCACACCAACGCTCTGTTGGTGAACTCTACCAACACCATGGGTGCATTTCAAGTAAAAACTGGAAACATTATCATTTTTCCCTTTTAGCGATTGCTCTGCCAGCGGAGCCCAAACCTGTCCATAGATTCCGGCACAGACAACCTCTCCATCACTCCCACTTCGGCTTCTTGCCGCCGTCATACGGTTTCGCCAGACCCATGGCGATCAGCTCTTTTCCCAGGTCACGACCGTCCACGTAAACGTCGGCAACAATCCGGAAATATTTCCCGCGCCGCATGTTCCGCAGGACGATCTCGCTCCCCTCGCGCAGCCTCTGCACTGTGTATTGCTTCGCCTTCCGCGCCAGGGATTTTATCTCCGGTCTATTGTCCCTCATTTCCGGCGTGTCTATGCCGTTGATGCGGATGCCGATTCGCTCACCAGAAATGGCAGGATAACCCTGGATGTTGCAGCGGAACGTGTCCCCATCATAGATGCTGGTCACTTCGGAAACAACGGCATCGCCATACATCTTTGGGGCTGCCAGGGCGGCTGTAGAGAAAAACAGGGCAGCGAAAAGAACCAACAACCGGACGGGCTTCATTGACGACCTCCTTGCGAAATCATGGCGGGCAGTGTATTAGTTAGCACTAAATTATTCTTCTGTCGAGGTCCCAATGGATATTAAATCAATCGTTGAGCAGAGCGACACAACCGCTGGCAAGGTTTTTGACCTGACAATTCAGGCTCTTATCGTCGTTTCGCTGGTTTCGTTTTCGATCGAAACCCTCCCGGACCTATCCGAAGGCACCCGTCGTCTCCTGCGTCTCATCGAAGTTGGCACCGTGGCTCTTTTTACCGCTGAATATCTCGTGCGACTCGTCGTGTCGGACCGGCCACTGTTGTTCGTTTTTAGCTGGCTTGGGGCCATTGACCTCCTGGCTATAGTGCCTTTTTACCTGTCTACAGGAATTGACTTGCGGGCAATCCGGGCTGCTCGGCTATTACGCTTGGTGCGTGCAATCAAGCTGCTACGATACAGCCAAGCGATTAGAAGGTTTCACAGGGCGCTAGTGATCGCCAAAGAGGAGATGGTCCTGTTTTTCGGTCTGACATTGTTTGTCTTATATTTTGCGGCTGTAGGAATATATTTTTTTGAGCATGATGCGCAGCCCGAAGCGTTCTCTTCCGTTTTTAACAGTCTGTGGTGGGCTGTCACTACACTCACAACAGTTGGGTACGGAGACTCTTACCCTGTGACGGTCGGCGGCAGGATTTTCACTTTCTGCATTCTTATGGTTGGCCTTGGAGTCGTCGCGGTTCCAACGGGGCTGCTTTCATCTGCATTGTCGAAAGCGAGGGACGAAGAGAGCGAAACGGAAGGGGATCGATGAATAAGCTATATGGCAAAAGAGGCCCAGAGCGCTGTCACGGTTCCAAAGGAGACCGCCCTGCCCTCACGGCACAGGGACGCTCCAGGCCAGTCGTAGGCCTGGAATAGTGCGCACTGGAAAAACCCGTCTCCGGGCGCACTTCAGCGCGCCCCCTCGAATATCGCGAGCGGACGGCTCCTTTGGAATTTTGACCCTTAAATATTAACGGTGGCTCAATAGAAAGTCAAGGCAATATAAATGCCTGAAATCATTGAGCCGATACGAGTGCAGCAGAATCGTTACCCAACATCACCCCACGGGTCCGCCGCCACTGGTTTCTCAGGCTCAGGCAAAAACGCATCTTTCCGGCGCAGCGTCAGCTCGGTCTGCATGCCACCGGATTCGTCTAGGGAATGGGTCAGTTCAGAGATCAGCAGGTCACCGGACACCCGCAGGTACGGCAGATCAACAGATACGAGCGAATTCACCGGCCACAACTCACCATTCCCCTGCCGCCACCCTTGGACCGTAACGGATACGGTGACAGATCGGGCCGCCCTGACTGTGGCCTCCCATTGGGCACGCTTTCTGGCTGACGCGATGTCAACGGCAGACTCGGCAAGGATGATCAGCGTGCGGCCGGCTGTTGCCCCTGCATCTGTGGCTCTGGCCTCGACTGCCGAGGCCTGTTCGGCGTCGAGAAAATCGCTTGACGGTTGACTGCCCCGCACGATGTATTTCCGATATCGGTCGGTGGTGTCGTTGGTCAGGGCCGCCGATTTGACATTTTCGCCCTGCACCAATGCTGTGCTGCACCTGGTCTTTCCAGTTGAGGTGAGAACCAGCCCCCCCTGCCCGTCTGCCACTGGCAGCACGCCTCGCAACCTGCAGGCCCGGTCGAGTGCCTCGAACGCGGTTTCGCCTGGTTGAAGCTTGAACGTCTCAAAGGCTGCGCCAATATCCGTGGCGGTCGTTACAGTAACACCGAAGGGCTTGGCCAGAATCGCTGCAAGTCGGTTCAGTCGGATGCCGGACCATTCGCCAGGGCTGTGGTTCGCGGAGCAGTCCACCATCTGCCCGGTGCGGTCCCTGCCAGTAACGGCGCTCTCATGGTTCGCAGAGTCGAACCGCGGGGCAGCCATATCAACCAAGCCGGTCAACACGGTTTCCCCGCCGATAGAAAAGGAGCACTCAGCCCCTGGCGGTATCGGCCAGGCAGACTGCTGGCCGGGCCAGCGGTCGGTAAGCGACAGCCGGAAGCGTCCGGCGATGGACTCAATGGACCGGGTCACGGACACGGAGGTCCAGCCGGCATATTCACGACCTCCAACGACCAGCTTGACGGCATCAGACATTTACGACCTCACTCATCACCTGGAGCGGATCGCCACCGGGTACGAACCCGGGATGACGCACCACGTTGCGAGATACGATGTCGGCAGAGCTATCGATCTCCCCGTATAGCCTCCACGATATCGCCAATGACGGCCCGGTCGCAGGGGGCGTGTATTCGATGACGCGGGACAGGTCGGCGGCGCGGCCGGTCAAGTCTTGCACCACGGCCGCCCTTAGCGACTGCAATTCTCGATACATATCGTCGCCTGCTGTCTCTGACAGATCATCCAACAGGTCGGCCATGACCGTCCGGTCCGCGATGGCGTCATCGTAGCTGTTATAAACGGTGGCTGCCGTGGCGTTTGCTGCGGCCGCAGCTGCTACCTTCCGGACATAATCAACCATTGCCGTCTGGTTGTCGAACTGCTGTTGTCTGCTGGCGGTGGTGGTCGGGACTGAGGCCAAGCCGCTGCCAAACTCGGCCAGGCTGACCAGCTCGGAAAACGTGTCGCCCAGGCCGACGGCGTCGGCTATTTTATCGGCGATGCTGGATACATTGAGCGACGACCCACCGGCCAGGTCTTGCAGGTCGGATAGTTTTGTCTGGAATTCGGACAGGGCGGACAGGCTCGGCAGGGTATCACCTATAGAGGTCTTGGCCTTGGCTGTAAGGTCGGACACGGCGTCGGTCACGAATGAGGGCAGGCCGTCAACGGACACGGTGTCAGTCACGGAGGTTTTGGCTGCTGTTATTACTGACTCTGCCGCCAGGTTGGTTGCCTGCTGTGTCTTTACCGACGACGATGGACAGGACGCCTCCCCGGCCTCGACAAACGACATTGAAATGGTGGCCATGCCGCCGTTGGCTGAGGATTCCTGCACACGGATATCGGTACAGACAACGAGTTTTCTGCCGTGGTATGGGTGCACCAGTTCGCCGGGCCCTGCCTGTTCGCACGCGTCCAGCAGGGCATCGCGGCCGACCATATAGTCAATACCGACGATGTGCCCCTCGACCATATATTCACGGGCCTTGCGTCCCATGTCTTCAAGATATGGCAGGTCGCGCTGCGGATATCCGTGTCGGGCGGTTCTGCGGCCAGCCCCCAGGTCGGAGGTAGCGACGTTAAAGCTGACGCCTCGGAATGATGCCGGTTGTAGTTTTTCGCGCCAGGACATAATCCTCCGTTACTGTGTCGCCATGGCGTAGCCCATGGACATTTTCAATAGGTCATTATCGTAGTCGCCACCCAACCTGGTTCCTTTCGGCGCATTTTCGAACCGAACTAGCACCTCTGACTTCTGAGCATGCTGGTCACGCTGTCGTTGAAAATCCTTGTTGTGCGTGGCGTCGTAGATCATCGAGCCGAGCCAGCCGTCACCTTTGTGTTTGCCGTCGGTCATCTTCCCCGACAGAGCGCCCATGCCTTTGTTGAGTCCCCACCCGACTGCGTAACCCCCTGCGCCTGCGAGTCCGACCAGGCCTGCCTGTCCGGCGAGACCAGCACCCGCTCCCATCGATAGCCCGCTGGCCGTTGACAGCATCGGAATAAGCTTCGACAACCCACTGATCGCCATGGGGATGGCTGTCGTTGAAAAACTGATCAGCGATGCGCCCATTTTCCCGATCGCGAATACCCACTTAACCGCCATCAGGGCAATGGCGCCTTTGACCAGGTTCTCATATCCACCGACAGCATTGGCGATCCGGTCGACCACCCTGGCAAGGGCTAGCAAGCCTTTGCCGAGGCCCATGGCAGCGCCGGTCAATTTCTCTAGTCTGGCCGGCAGCTTGGCGGCGAAGTCACGCGAGAACGCGGCAAACTTCCCTCGGTTGTTGACAATGAACTCGGTGAATCGTTTGGCCATGGCTGTGAACTGCGGCATAAGCTGGAAGCCGATGGTGTTCCGCAGGCCAGTCAGGGCCACCTTCATGTCTAGCTGCTGGTCGATAAACGCTTCGGATGCCTTGGCTGCATCATCGCCGATCGTACCACCAAGGCGGCGGTATTCTGCCCGCAGTTTGGCTATGCCTTCCGCACCCTCTGTCGCCAAGTTGGCCAATTGAACGCCAGACCTGCCGAAAGCAGCCGCAGCAAATGCCGCTCGCTTGGTCGGGTCTTCAATGCCGGCCATGTGGTTGAGCAGCGATTCCACCGCTTCGCCGGTGTCGGAAATGCCGATAACCTGTCTGGCATACGCCTTGTCCGTCTTGCTTAACAGGGTGTAGAGGGAGCCAGTGCCAGACTTTAACAGTCCGACGTTCTGGGCCGCCTTCAGCATTCCTGTAGCAAATGCCTGATTAGCGATGCCGGATCGGTCCGCAGCAAATTGCAGCTCCTGATACATCTGTGCGGACATGCCGATGGCTCTGGCGTTTTTCGCCAGGGTGTCCCCAACCTGCGCCGTCCGGTTGACCAGCGCATACAACCCAGCCCCGGCACCGACAGCAGCCCCGCCAAGAATCATGAACCGACGGGAGAGGGTCCCTGTCTGCGTTTTCAGATTCTTCCAGTTCTTGCCGACATTGGCCTCTTGATTCAACCGCATGAACCCGTTGCGCAGGCGCTTTGTAGACGCATTCACACGACCGAGCCCGGCGTTCATCTTGCTGAACGACTTCGAGAACTTGTCGACTACCTGGATTTTCGATGATATTGGGCTGAGGTTCGGCATTCAGTTCCCTTACGTTTTATTCGCCTGCTCGATCCAGAAGGCCAGATCGTCTGCTTCGAGCTCCCACAGTTCAGATGGAGGCCAGTGGAACGAGGCGGCCAGTAACCCTAGACCGTCGGCCCAGTTGTCGGGCCATCGGGCAAAAAACTTTCGACCACCTCAAGGGCCGCGAAGAGATCCACGATGTCGAGCTCGCCGATGACAGCAGGCGGCTGGCCGGTGATGCGACCGAGGATGGTCTGCATTTCGTCTTGGCCGAGGTGTTGCGGCAAGCCTCGCAGGTCTTTAGCCTTTGGACGCCGGTTGACAGCCAACTCCGTGATGGTTTCCTTGCCAAACTCAAAGGGGTGTTCCAAGGGGATTACTTTGATTGGTTCGCTCAATTTTGCTCCTTATTTGCGGCGCCACACTCGGTGCAGGCGCTTGGCTGTCCTTGCTCTGTGAGGTTTTCCGTTCCGCATGGCTGGCAGTCCCACGCGAACACTACGGACGGGCCGGATGGGACGGCACCGCCGCAGGCCGTGGCTAGGCAATCTTGATACTGCTGCCAGTTCGTCGGGCCGCTGGTCATCAGCTCACTTCATCCGCGCTCAAACCCTCAAACCGCACATCGATGTTGCCCTCTTCGGTGTTGCCGGTACCATCGCCTGCATACCAAGCATTCCGCAGGGTGATGACTTTGCCGTTTGCAAGCTCCAGGGTAGCGGTAGCGTCGTCAAGGTTGCACAATGCTGCTAGATCCAACCCGGCACGGTCGGTAATTTCACCCTCGATGAAAGGGACCTGCGGCGTCTCTTTGTAACCGTGAACTGAATCCGCACCGACGATGCCTTCGCGCTTCGGCTGGCCGAGGTTATAAGTGAAATTGCCCTTGGCGTCGTAGATTTCCCCGTTGACCTTGAGAAACAACA
>LGOV01007582.1_pt1 | contig 47593 bp, 55 predicted proteins | sample 469881 | NCBI WGS metagenome assembly LGOV01 (sample SAMN03857199, study PRJNA290197) | marine sediment metagenome | biome: marine cold seep biome; feature: cold seep; material: marine sediment; isolation source: sample #5579, elevator 3A push core 41 containing 12 cm of sediment... ...
GATGCTTGTTCAGTAGACACTAATTAAAGAACGTTTAATAATATTTCAAGATATAATATACTGAAAATAGTAAAATATAAATACTTTAGGAAGGTAAATAAATAATGATGAATTTTGTTCGATAATAATTTAATTATTTATTAAGATTGAGTGAATAAAAGGTAAGTATGATAAGAATAGTTGCCTTTTATTCATTCAGTTCTGTTTATGATTGTATTCGTGAGTATTGTTGAAACTAACCATTTATTTTTTTATGATATCAAAAAGTTGAATTAATGCATTTTTCTTTAAAGATGGAATTTGTTAATTAAAATTAATTGCGACAGAACCGATTCCACCATTTATTTTAATGATATTTTGTGCATCCTTTGGACCATTATTGGACGTAGTGATGGGATGATCGTTAATCATAATAGATCCAATCCCAGTGTCAAAATCAAGATAATAGTTTGTTTGTTCACCTTGAAGATTTAGAATAGTTTGACCAATACCACAATCGATCGACATTATGCCTGTAACAAGTCCTTGAATATCAACGCTCCCGATGCCAGAGTCAATTGAAAAATTATTCAATGTGACGTCATTAAAATAAATTGACCCAACGCCTCCGTCTAATGATCCTGACATTGTAATACTATTTGAAAGGGATATGTTTCCAATGCCTTGTGAAATAGTCAGTTCATCGGATATAATATCAGAAATATTTCCAGTTCCAACACCAAGATTGATAGTGATGCGATGATAGGTTACAGGAGGTAATGTAAGAATTAGTTGTGCTTTATTTGAATGATTTAAAAAGTTTAAGTTTCCTGGATCACGAATGATTAAGGTATTATTGTTTGTTTTTGAAGAAAAAGATGATGAAAGATTGCTACCTTGAATGCGTAGTGTGTCACCAGGTTGTATGATTAAATCACAAGCATCTAAGTTAATATCAATATTATTAACGGTGTTTGTATAGTCTTCAGTAAAATCATAATAAGAAGAATCGTTAGAAACAATTGGTGGTTGTATTAGACCCAGACTACTCATTAAAAATTGCCCACCATTAATAATGAGTGAAATTACGCCAAGGGCAATTACTAACCCAAAAGCGATTCCAAAGTATTTAATCCATTGATGATGTGTATTCATTTGATTTCAGTTCCTCCAAAGATTGATGTACTATTAAGATAAATCGTTTTTGGGTTATCATCAATCGGTTTAATGGTTTTATTTGAAACGCCTCCGAAAATCGGTGTGCTTGAGATTTCAATTCGAACATTTTGAGGAACAATAATTTCAATGCCTCCAAAAACAGCAGTACTTGTAATATAAATGTCATGTTCTATTGTCGTCTGACGCAAATCAAGTTTTACCCCCCCGAAAATGGCAGAGATTGATGCTCCCTCAAATAGTTCATCATGTATTTGAAGATCTTGAGCACCAAATACTGCAGAATAATTAGGAAGACCGTCATGCTTCAAATTATTGATTATTTTTGCATTTTTTGATAATTTCCCTTTGAAAATAATACTTAAACCAATTGAAATAATGATAATTGGAAAGAGTAAGTCCCAAATATATTGTGAGTTGATAAATCCTTGTGATGCTATTAATAATAAAATACCAAAAATTAATCCAAGCGTATTCCATAAATGAATACCATTTTGAATCATACTAATGAAACAGGGAATAATAATAAATAAAGTCCACCACCCATTAAAAAATAATTCGAAATTCCAAAGATTAAAAACATTACCAGCAAAACCGAGTCCAATAAGGACTAAAAATAAACCCCATAATACATTACTTATTTGATTTTTCATAACAGCTCCTTAAAGTTTTACTAAAATTATAACATAAAAAGAAAAAAATATAAAAGGATAGATTATAATTATTATGGGTATTAATAATACGATAGGATGCTGTAGTTAGAACAAAAAAATGATGGATAGTTTAAAATAAGAAGAATAGGGAGAACAACATGGCATTAAAAGAAGTAACGCGATTTATGAAATATATCCAAGAAAATCATAAATTACTAGAAGCATACAATAAACGATTAATAGAATACGGAAGTTATTTGTTTACAGAACCTTCTATGATTTCATCAGGATATTATGTATCACCAATGCTTCCAGAAAATCTAGAAGATGAATTATTACAAAAGATCATCGAATTAGATGAACGATCAGCTAAAAAATTAGAAAAAATAAGTAAATCAAATGGAAAAAAAATTAATTTGAAAGATCGATTATTAATAAAATTTGATGCTTTTCAAGGAAAAGATTGTAATCCAATTGAGTGTATTTTGTCGCATGATGAACTTAAGAGGCATCGATTATTTGAACGTTTCGCGATAATTGCACGAGAAGATGGATTCGATATTACAACAGATGATTTATTATATTTTGTTGGAAAAGCCGTATTAGTGATTATTGCAGAGCATCCAGACTATGATGCAATGGAAATATTTGATGAAGTAGTAAAAGAATTTGATTAATAAATAAATGAAACAAAAAAATACAGTGAAATTCATATTGTTTTTGCATATTTTTAGTCGAAAATACAATAGCTATTTGTTTTATAGGGATTGGGTTTATAATAAGTTTAAATAGTACATTAGAACAGTCGAATATATTTGATTAGAATAAATAAACATTTGAATAGTGATTGGAGAAAAAAATGAATATGAAAAAAACAAATTATGAAGAACCGGCTGAATTATTAAAAGCATTGGGACATCCCGTGCGACTATGTATTGTGAAAGGATTGTCATCAAAAGGGCGGTGCAATGTATCATATATGGAAGAGTGTATGGAAATATCACAATCTGGAATTTCGCAGCATTTAGCAAAATTAAGAAATGTAGGGATTGTAAAAGGGTATCGAAGTGGAAATGAAATATATTATGAGTTAGTCAGTGAACAAGCTAAGAAAATAATTGATGCAGTTTTTAGTAATGAGAATAGCGGCCTAGAAAAAGATAATTAAAATTTATGTTTACAAAGAGATATAAATATAAAAAGTAATCATTAGAAAAATAAAGAAAGACTTTTTGATTAAAAGTTTTTCTCTATTTTTCTTTTTTTTATAATAAAATAATTAATTGCTTAAGAATAAATGAAAAAGACTTGACATATTAGTTAATTGTAATATACTTATATTATAATTAACTAATATGGAAAATTGATTGGAGAAACAATGAAAATGAATCTATTAATTTATGAGGAAAAAGCGGAAATATTAAAAATTTTAGGACATCCAATTCGTTTATGTATTGTACGAGGTCTTATAAAGAATGGACGTTGCAATGTTTCAAATATGGAGGATTGTACAGAAGTATCACAGTCTGGTATATCTCAGCATTTAGCAAAGCTAAAAAGTGCGGGAATTATAAAAGGAAATCGTAATGGGAATGTAATTTTTTATGAAGTAATTAATGAAAATGTTAAAAAAATAATTGAAGCAATATTTGAGGAGGAATTAAAATGAAAAAGATATTAATTATCGGTGGAGTAGCTGGAGGTGCAACTGCAGCAGCACGATTAAGAAGACTTGGTGAAGAAGACGAGATTATTTTATTTGAAAAAGATGAATATATTTCTTTTGCAAATTGTGGTTTGCCTTATTATTTAGGTGATGTTATTGTTGACCGACAAAAATTACTCGTACAAACAGTTGAAGGCATGTCGAAACGTTACAATTTAGATATTCGAAACTTTAGTGAAGTAGTAAGTATTGATTCAGTAAATAAAACTGTTGAAGTTAAAAATCATAAAACAAATGATACCTATACGGAAACATTTGATAAGTTGATTATATCTCCTGGAGCAAAACCAATTGTGCCACCAATACCAGGATTAAAAGATGCGAAAAATATTTTTACACTTCGAAACGTTCCAGATACTGATAAAATTAAAGCAATGCTTGTTAATCAACATCCCAAACGAGCAATCGTTATTGGTGGAGGATTTATTGGAGTAGAAATGGCTGAAAATTTAGCTAATTTGGGAATAAAAGTAACCTTAGTTGAAAAAATGAAACAAATTTTAAAACCATTAGACTATGAGCTTGCTCAATTATTACATCAAGAATTAAATGCGCATTGTGTTAATGTGATTTTAGAAGATGGCGTTCAGAGTTTTCAAAATCAAGGAAAAGAAGTGGTGTTAGAAAGTGGTCGTGTGATTGAAACAGATTTAGTAATCCTAGCAATTGGAGTATCATCAGAAAATGCGCTTGCAAAATCCGGAAAAATGAAAATTGGTTCACGTGGTCATATTGTTACATCTGAAAATTATGAAGTAATTGATGAAAAAACAGGGATGATTAATTTTGATATTTTTGCAATTGGAGATGCTGTTGAAGTGATTGATTTTGTTGATCAATCTCAAACAGCTATTCCACTATCATGGCCTGCAAATCGGCAAGGGCGTTTAGTTGCAGATTATATTAATGGTAAAAAAATTATTAATAAAGGGATTCAAGGAACAGGGGTAGCAAAGGTATTTAGTAAAACTATTGCTACAACAGGCAATAACGCAAGTCTACTGAATATGAAAAAGATTGATTATCAAATTATTCATGCACATCGAGCTAATCATGCAAGTTATTATCCGAATTCTTCAAATATTGCACTTAAGATATTATATGATCCAAAAACATTAAAGATTTTAGGTGCCCAAGGAGTTGGTCAAGATGGAACAGAAAAGCGTATTGATGTTATTGCAACAGCAATGAAATTAAACGCAACTATTTTAGATTTACAAGATTTAGAATTATCCTATGCCCCTCCTTTTTCATCAGCAAAGGATCCAGTAAATATTTTGGGATACATTGCTGAAAATATTGAAGATGGTATTTATAAAACAGTTCAATGGAATGAAATCGACGAAATTGTTAAAAATGGTGGATTATTGATTGACGTAAGAACGTCAATAGAATTTAGTACTGGAAATATCAATGGTTCAATTAATATTGAATTAGATTCTCTTAGAAGTCAACTAAATGAAATAAAAGTTTCCAAAGATACGCCAATTTATGTCACATGCCAAGTTGGACAACGCGCATATTTAGGAATTCGCATATTGCGTGCCCATGGATTTACCAGACTTTATAATTTATCAGGAGGTTATAATACCTATAAAAGTGGAAATTATCAATTAGCAGAATTGGATTTTGCAGTTGGGGAATGTGATATTGTTAATGATGAGGAAGAGCCAATTCGCTCAGAAATAAAAAAGAAAGTTGATGTAATTGGACTACAGTGTCCAGGACCGTTAATGGCGACTTATGAAGCTATCCAAAATGTTGAACCAGGAGAATTAATTCAGGTTATTGCAACAGATTATGGTTTTGTCAGTGATATAAAAAGTTGGTGTGATACCAATGGACATCAATTAGTATCGCAAGAAACTCTTGAAAATAAATATGTGAGTGTTATTCGAAAAGGTGACGCGGGAACAGCGTGTAGTTTAGTGCCAAGTGTATCAACGCAACAAAATGCAACACTTGTTGTGTTTAGCGGTGAATTAGATAAGGTATTAGCATCAATGATTATTGCCCAAGGAGCCGCCGCCCAAGAAAAAAATGTAACCTTGTTCTTTACATTCTGGGGATTAAATGCGTTGCGAAAAACAGATGGTATCGGAAAAAATAAAAACTTTGTAGAAAAAATGTTTGGTGCAATGATGCCAAAAGGAGCAAAAAAATTACATTTGTCCACCATGAATATGTTTGGCATGGGACCTGCTATGATCAAAGGAATCATGAAAAAGAAACATGTGGATGATATTGAGACCATGATTGATAAAGCTCAAAAAGCAGGGGTTCGATTCATTGCATGTACAATGAGTATGGATTTGATGGGTATCAAAAAAGAAGAATTAATTGATGGCATTGAGTATGCTGGAGTAGGAACATATATTGCAAGTAATGAAAATGCAGGAACAACATTATTTGTATAATAAGATAACAAAGAGAGAGTATTAAAGTCAACGCTCTCTCTTTCTTGACAAACCCCGTACCGACCAATTGTTAATCTGTTGTATGCTGGCAGTTCGAACAGGCTATCGCCTGTTCGCCCTNNGCACACACCATGATGTAACAATTATCGGTACTACCTTATATGTTTGTCTATAGTCTCAGAGCATTGTTGTAGTCAATGCTCTCTTTTTTTGTTTTAAATATAATGAATCTCAATTTGACAAAAACAAGGGAAGGGATTATAATTATTAGGATAAATATTAATTAGGAGTGATTCGTTAATATGAAAGATAAAGAAATGAAAACGTTTAAAGAGATGATTAGGGATGCAGGATTGAAGGCTACACCACAACGAATAAGTATGTTAGAAACGTTATGCGAAATGTCATGTCATCCAAATGCTGATATGCTAATGAAAGCATTAGAAAAAAAAGGACAGGATATGTCCGTTGGGACAATCTATAATATTCTGGAAATTTTTTCAGAAAAAGGATTAATCGTAAAATTAAAAGATAATAAAGAAGTAATGCGTTTTGATTCAAAAACGGAATTTCATGTGCACGTCTATGATCAAGAAAACAATATTATAGATTATTTTGATCCTAAATTAGAAACATTTTTAAAAGATTATTTTAAAAATAAAAACGATAATAACTATAAAATTAAACGATTAGACGTTTCAATTTTAATTTGATCGTAATGAATGATATTTCATTTCAAAACGTCGATAAACCCCATTCCGACTTGTTAGGCTGGCAATTCGTACAGGCTCGCTAGTTACTGTTGCCGTAGGCACACACCATGATTTAATAATTATCGGAACTACTTTATATCTTTGTCTACAGTCAGTAATGAATGATATTCATTTTATTTTATCTTTTAATTTTAAGAAATATAGTGTATAGTATTAATAAAATATAATTGAAGTAAATAATGGAGGAATTATGTCAGAAAAAAATCCAATTGTTAAAATTGAAATGAATAATGGTCAAGAAATTCAGGTGGAGCTTTATCCAGAAATTGCCCCAAAAACATGTGAAAACTTTATAAAACTCGTCGGTGATGGTTTTTATGATGGCTTAATTTTTCACCGAGTCATTCCCGGTTTTATGATTCAAGGAGGATGTCCTTTAGGAACGGGAACAGGAGGACCTGGGACTAATATTGTTGGTGAATTTTCAGGAAATGGCATCGTAAATGATTTAAAGCATACCCGAGGTGTTATTTCTATGGCACGTTCAGGGCAACCAAATTCAGCAGGATCACAGTTTTTTATTATGGTTGAAGATGCACCTTTCTTAGATGGTCAATATGCAGGCTTTGGTAAGGTGATTGATGGCATTGAAACAGCTGATGCAGTTGTTGGTGTTGATCGAGATCGTTCAGATAAACCTCATGAAGATCAAATGATCAAAAAAATCACACTTCTAAAATAACTATTTTTGTATATAATTTCGTTTTATGTTAAAATAAAATAAAAAGGATGTGAGTGCAATGGCAAAGTATTGTCCAAATTGTTATGTTGGTATTGGCGCTGATGACACTGTATGTAGTAATTGTGGTTATGAATTAATTACTGATGTACCTGTTGTTGAAGCTGAAGTCATTGAAACAGAGGAAGCAAATATTTCTGACCAAAATGAAGAAGAAACGATACAAAATGAAATTGTTGATCAAGAAACTCCTGATGCAAAAGGATTTGGCGACGATTTTAAATTTGAAAATGATTCTTCGAATGTACCGGTAGATCATTCAAAACCTAAAGAAGTTAATAAGGTATTGTCTTTAGGAGATTGGATGTTAACACTTTTGCTTTTGTATATCCCAATTGTTAATATTATTATGCTTATTATTTGGAGTGTCGATGCAAAAACGAATCCAAATAAAAAACATTTTGCGTGGGCTCAACTTATTTATATGGCAATAGGAATCATAATTTCAATTATCTTCTCAAGTATTTTAATTGCAGCGATTATGTCAATAATTGGTTCCGGAGCTTATTATTACTAAAATTAATAAGCCTATTGTGATTAAAGCAAACCCTTTTTTAAGGACAATTTAAAAAAGTATAATCTACATTAAGAAGATGATTTCTGTATTAACAGAAGTCATCTTTTTTAGATCCCATTGATATTAATATATAACTTTAAACTACCTGATACATTATATGCCACTATTCTTGTTTTTTTTCATCATACATAAAAACTACCCTACAGGATAGACTTTTTTTATTGTCTACTCTATAGGGTACATTTTTATGTATAACAGTCTTTTTTTCTTACTTTAAAACCTAAATATTATTTTCTTGCTCTATTTTTCCATATTTTCTAAACCGCTGATAACGATTTTCAGTCAATACTTCGGGGCTATGGATTTGTTGCGTTGTTATTGATTGGTATAAATCACTTTTCAAATTTCTAAAAACAGTATTAAAATCCGGATGATTTTCAGATATTATTTTATCGATCACTTCTAATTCAAGTAAATCAGGAGCGGTTAACTTTAAACAATTTGCCGCTTCTTTTGATCTAGAAGCATCTTTCCAAAGAATGCTAGCACACCCTTCAGGAGATATAACAGAATAGATTGCATTTTCAAGCATCCACACTTCATCAGCAACACCAAGAGCTAAAGCGCCACCACTGCCACCTTCGCCAATAATAATTGAAATAATGGGAACTTTAAGATTGATCATTTCATTGAGGTTTGATGCAATCGCATGCCCTTGACCCCGTTCTTCTGCACCAATACCACAAAATGCACCAGAGGTATCAATAAAACACACAATTGGTCGATTGAATTTCTCAGCTAATTTCATTTGTCTCAATGCTTTTCGATAACCTTCGGGGTGAGGCGACCCAAAATTTCGTTTTATTTTTGACTTTGTATTTTTCCCTCGTTCTTGAGCAATAATAGTTACGGGCAAGTCCAGTAGAAAACCAAGTCCTGTGATAATTGCTGGATCATCACCAAAACAGCGATCTCCATGAAGTTCAATAAAATCAGTGAAAATATTTTCAATATAATCAAGGCCTGTTGGTCGATTTTTTTTTCGTGCTAAATTCACACGTTTATATGCTTCCATTGTCAGCACCGCCTTTTGGTATAGAGTGGAGGGATAAGAGATTGGATAATACAGTTACTTGCTCATTACGGGGGATTATCCCATCAATAAATCCTTTTTCTAACAAAAATTCTGATTTTTGAAAACCTTTAGGAAGCCGTTGGCGAATAGTTTGTTCAATAACTCGGGGTCCTGCAAAAGCGATCAATGCTTTAGGTTCTGCTAGAATGATATCCGCTTCCATAGCAAAACTTGCAGTAACGCCACCAGTTGTAGGATCAGTTAATACTGCAATATACAAATTTCCTGAATCACTGTGACGTTTAACAGCACCACTAGTTTTTGCCATTTGCATTAAAGCCAGCATTCCTTCTTGCATCCGTGCACCTCCTGAAACAGTATAACCAATAACAGGAAGATTGTGCATCGTAGCATATTCAAAAAGCAAGGTTATTTTTTCACCAACAACTTGCCCCATACTGCCCATCATAAATGATGATTCCATCACAAAAATGGCATGCTCATAATTATTTATTTTCCCAACACCAGTAATAACCGCTTCTTTTTCATGACTAAAAAGTGATGCATCCTCAAGTTTTTTTGTATAACCGGGGAAATCAAGACGATTGTTTGAGGTTAGATTACTATTGTGCTCAATAAATGAATTCTTATCACAGATCATATTTAGGCGTTCACGGGCATTAATGCGAAAGTGAAAGCCACATTTTTCACAAATATGATAGGTTTTTTCTAAATCACTGGTAAAATTCATATGTTTACAATCAGGACAACTGCTACATAATTCTTGAGGAATACCAGGCGTGATTTTTTGTTTGTAGCGTATCGTCGCTTCTAATTCATTCTTAGGTTTTTTAAAAAGGCCTTTCTTTAACAATTGATGGCCTCCTTTCTAGTGGGAAACTATTCTTTAAAGTCATGATCCATAAAATCAGTATAATAATTACCACTGATAAAATTTGAATGATTTAAAATCTGAAGTTGTACAGAACTGGTATGGTCAATCCCTTCGATCACTAATTCACACAGTGCTGCTTTCATTTTTCGAATGGTGAGTTCACGGGTTTTTGAATGCACAATTAATTTTCCAACCATTGAATCATAGTAAGGAGGAATAGCATAGCCTTGATATAATAGAGTATCGAAACGCACCCAAGGTCCTCCTGGAATATGGAGAAAGTCAATTATTCCACAGTTTGGGCGAAAATCAAGTAAAGGATTTTCGGCATTAATGCGACATTCAATCGCATGCCCAGAAATCGTGATATCATTTTGAAAAAATGTTAATGGAAGTCCTGCGGCAATACGAATTTGCCATTTTACAATATCGATCCCAGTTACCATTTCAGTTATGGGATGTTCAACTTGCAATCGTGTATTCATTTCCATAAAATAAAATTTGCCAGTTTGATCGAGTAAAAATTCAATTGTTCCAGCATTGGTATATCCGATCGTTTTTCCAGCTTTTGAAGAGATGTCCATCATCATTTTTCGTGTTTCCTCTGATAAGGATGGGGAAGGACTCTCTTCTAATAATTTTTGATTCTTTCGTTGTACTGAGCATTCTCGTTCACCTAATGTTACAACATTTTGATGATGGTCACATAATAATTGAATTTCAATATGTTTAACATGGGTTAGAAATTTTTCTAAATAAACAGCCCCATCATTAAATGCATTTTGAGCTTCTTGTTGAGCCATATGATATTCATTTAAAAAAGATTCTGAATTTTCAACCAATCGAATCCCTTTACCACCTCCACCAGAACGGGCTTTTACTAATAATGGGTATCCGATTTCATCAGCTTTTTTGTGTGCTTCATTGGGATCATCCATAATATCGGTTCCTGGTACAATGGGAACACCAGCAGCCTTCATGGTTGATCGGGCACGATCTTTATCACCCATTTTTTCGATCAATTCCCATGAGGGGCCAATAAATGAAAGGCCACATTCATCACAAAGCTTTGCAAATTGAGAGTTTTCTGAAAGAAGTCCATAACCAGGGTGGATCGCTTCTGATTTTGTAAGAATAGCAGCGGATATAATCGCTGAAATATTAAGGTAACTATCAGAGACTGAGGCAGGACCAATGCAGATGCTTTCATCCGCTAAATTAACATGCAAACTTGATGCATCCGCTTCGGAATAAACAGCAACCGTTGAAATGCCCATTTCTTTACAGGCTCTAATAATGCGAAGTGCAATTTCGCCACGATTGGCGATTAATATTTTTGTAAACAAAATGGACCTCCTTATGAAATAAGAGCAAATGAAAATTCGCCTATAACGGCAATTTTACCATTGACACTGCCTTTTCCTTTGGCAAAATAAAAGGGAGGTTTGGAACCAGTAATGGAACACGTGATGGTTAGGGTATCACCGGGTAAAACTTTCTCTTTAAATTTTACTTTATTTAATCCTGTAAAATAGGGTGTTGTTGCAGTCTCTGCATCGCTAATTAATAACACGCAACAGGTTTGCGCCATTATTTCACAAAGAATCACACCAGGAACAATTGGGTTTCCAGGAAAATGGCCTTTTAGAAACCATTCATCACCGGTGACGGTGTAGTGTCCAATCGCCGTGTTATCGGTTGTTTTTATTGCATCATCCACTAAAAGCATGGGGTCACGATGGGGGAGTATTTTTTTTATTTCATCACGATTCATAATTAATTTCCTTTTTTTATCCGAAAAAGTACCTGACCAAATTCAACAACTTGACCATTTTCAACACAAATTTCCATAATTGTCCCAGAAGTATCGGCTGTAATTTCGTTCATTAGTTTCATTGCTTCAATAATACAAAGGGTATCGCCTTGAGCAAACGGTTGACCAATTGTGAGATACGGTTGGGCATCTGGTTGGCTACTTTGATAATAAACGCCGACCATTGGTGATTTAATTTCAATAAAATCATCATTTTTTAAAAGAGGCGTTGTTTCCGTAGGCGTAGTAGATGTTAATGGAATGGATTGTTGATCGATACTGTCAGAAAGATCGATTTTTACAGTGTCATTGTTTTGATTACATTTTTCGCGCTTAATTTTTATTTTAAAGTTTGATTCTTCAATTTCAATACTGCTAAGCTGATCAGTTGTCATCATATTGGCAAGAAAACGTATATTTTCAATGGTTAATTTCATTTTATTCTCCTTTGTATTGTCTAAAAGCAAGACAGCCATTATGGCCTCCGAAACCAAGAGAAATTGACAGGCCGAGATCGCTTTTTATGTCACGTTTAACATTAGGAACATAATCCAAATCGCACTCTGGATCGGGTTCTAAATAGCCAATGGTTGGTGGTACGATAGCGTCATTCAGAGCATAAAGTGTAATAATGGCTTCAATTGCACCAGCAGCACCTAACATGTGACCAGTCATGGATTTTGTAGAACTAACAAGGGTATGATCAATATGTGGGCCCAAAGCTTTTTTAATCGCTAAGGTTTCGGATTTATCATTCAGTGGAGTACTCGTTCCGTGAGCATTGATATAGATTTGAGACTGATTCAGATCAATCCCATTTGTTTGGGCTTCATCTAATGCTTGGGTAATGGCTCGGCTTCCTCCAATAGCGTCAGGATGGGGCGCGGTAACATGATAAGCATCACAGGTATTCCCATAACCAATGATTTCTCCGTAAATTTTTGCATCACGTTTTAAAGCATGTTCTAATTCTTCAAGAATTAAAACACCTGCACCTTCTCCCATTACAAAACCATTACGACGTTTATCAAATGGAATAGACGCTTGTTTGGGATCCGTTGAGGTTGTTAGCGCCATACAATTTGTAAAGCCGGCAATGGATAAAGGTGAAATACTACCTTCAGTGCCACCTGCAATAATTGCATCGGAATAACCATCTTTTATTGATCGAAAGGCCTCACCTATACTGTGGGTACCGGTTGCACAGGCTGTAACAATCGGTAAACATGGTCCTTGTGCATTGTACTCAATGGCAACGGAACCTGCTGCGATATTTGAGATCAGCATTGGAATAAAGAAAGGTGAAACGCGTCGTGGCCCTTTAGTAGAGAGCTTTTCGCATTCAGTTTCAAAGGTATGAATACCACCAATACCTGATCCAATATAAACACCGAAGCGGGTGGGATCAATCGTACCTTGAATACCACTATCGTCCATTGCTTGCTTAGCTGCGCCAAGAGCATATTGAGTGAATAAATCTTTTTTTCGAACATCTTTTTTGGGAATATAATCCAAGGGGTTAAAATCATGAACTTCTCCGGCAACTTTTACTTTTAAATCAGTTGTATCGCATTTTTTTATAAAATCAATTCCACAATATCCAGTTTTAATATTATTCCAAAAGGTTTCAATATCGCTTCCAACGGGGGAAACAACACCACACCCTGTTATTACTACTCTTCGTTTCACTTATTTCTCCTAAATATAGAGACCGCCATCAATTTTTATGACTTCTCCAGTAATATATCCTGATAAATCACTGCTTAAATAAACGCAGAGATTTGCAATATCATCAATTTGTCCTAAACGTTTTAAAGGAATTAACTTTAAAATTTCATTTTTTAGATCCGGTTTTAAAGCTTTTGTCATATCAGTTTCAATATAACCGGGTGCAATAGCATTACAGGTTACCTGTCTTAGCGCCATTTCTTTGGCTGTCGCTTTTGTTAGTCCAATAAGGCCAGCCTTTGCAGCAGAATAATTACATTGACCAATATTTCCCATCAATCCGGAAATGGATGAAATATTAATAATTCGACCTTGCCGTTGCTTTAGAAAGTGAGTACCAGCATGTTTTGTCATATTAAAAGCACCTTTTAAATTAGTGGAAATAACAGAATCAAAATCCTCTTCTTTCATTGCGATGAGTAATTTATCAGCAGTTATACCCGCATTATTGACAAGAATTTCAAAACTACCAAAATCTTTTTTCACATTAGTAACTAATGCTTTTGTGGCGTTAAAATCTGAAACATCACATTGATAAATTTCACATTTCACGCCTAGATCACAAATTAATTTTTGAAGCTCGATCGCTTTTTCTTTACTGCCACGATAGACAATTGCAATATTTGCACCATTTTCAGCCATTTTAGTAGCAATTCCACGACCGATTCCTTTTGCTGAACCTGTAATAAGGGCTGTTTTTCCTGTTAACATTCCAAAGACCATTCCTTTCCTGAATCTTGTTTTTCTAAATAGGCATGAATCAGATCACTACTGTGAAAATAACGCACAGACGAATTGATTTTTTTCAAAAAACCTCCAAGAACTTTACCTGGGCCAACTTCAATAAACGTCGTAAAACCATCCGTGATCATATTCGAAATTGTTTTTTCCCATAGAACAGGATGGTTGATTTGGTGTAAAATGGTGTTTTTTATCGCTTCAGTTTCGATGGGATAAGGTGTAGCCATTGAATTTCCGTATAAGGGAATCGTTGCCTTTGAAAAAAATAATTGATTCAAAATAGGTTCTAATTCAGAAACTGCATGATTCATAAATGGGGAATGAAATCCTCCCGATAAGCCTAATGGCAATCCACGGCCACCAAGTTGTTTGACTTCGTTTAAAAATACTGTTAAATCCTTTTGTTGCAGTGCAACAACTAATTGCTTTGGGCAATTATAATTAACCGGGTAACACTGGTTGAATTTTTTACACAAATTTTCAATATGATTGTTTTCTAATTTCAATACCGCAACCATGGTAGACGTTGCATGTTTACTCGCATTTTCCATAGCTTTACCACGAGCAATTACAAATGAAAGACCATCGTCTAAGGATAAAATACTAGCAGCGACGAGACCAGTGATTTCACCTAATGAAAAGCCGGCAATCCCTTGGGGCTTTATTCCCATATGGGACAAAGCAATAAAGGTTGCATATTCAACACTAAAAATGCAAGGTTGTGTATTGGATGTTTGGTTTAATACCTCAAGTGGTCCGTTAAAACATTGAGATGAGGTGTCTGGACGATGGTGATCAATGGTATCAAAGCATTCTTTTGCAGATGGGATTTTGCCATAAATCAGGGAACCCATTCCTACAGAATGGGCACCTTGTCCAGGGAAAATAATGGCTATTTTATCCATTGCATTCCTCCGCATAAAGCTTTTTGTGTCTCGCTGATTAAATTAAGAATAATAGTTTGAACACTTTCTTTTTCTTTGATTAATCCGGAAATTTGACCAGCCATAAAGCAACCATTAATCGTATCACCATCTTGTGCCGCAATGCGAAGAGCACCACGACCATACGTTTCAAGCGTTTCTTTTGGAGTTGAGGGATCATTTTCGATTTTAATGAAATTGCGTGTAAAGGGTGTTTTTAAAGCGCGAACAGGATGACCAAGGGATCGACCTGAAAGCGTGGTATCAATGTCTTTTGCTTTGATAATTTTATTTTTATAATCTTCGTGAATATTGGTTTCATGAGCAACTAAGAAACGTGTGCCTAATTGAACGCCAATTGCCCCGAGCATAAGAGAAGCAGCAATTCCTCGACCATCTCCGATCCCACCTGCAGCAATGACAGGAATAGAAATTGCATCACAGACTTGGGGGATAAGAGGAAGTGTTGATAACTCACCAACATGTCCACCTGATTCACCACCCTCAGCAATGACTGCTGTGGCACCAGAACGTTCTGAAAATCGAGCTAATCCACAAGAAGGCACCACAGGAATAACTTTGATCCCTGCATTAATCCATAATTTCAAAAATTTACCAGGATTACCAGCACCCGTCGTAATGACAGGAACCTCTTCTTCAATGAGTACCTGGGCAATTTTATCGACATGTGGGTTCATCAGCATCACATTCACACCAAAAGGTTTTGAGGTTAATCGTTTTGCTTTTTTAATTTCTAAACGCAACCATGCTTCATCGGCATTCATAGAAGAAATGATTCCTAAACCACCAGCATTTGAAACAGCAGCTGCAAGTTCGGCATCGGATATCCAGGCCATACCACCTTGAAGAATCGGATACTCAATGTTTAATAAATCGCACAGTGGTGTTTTTATCATGACTTATCTCCTATGCAATTGCTTTTTCGATCAATGTTACAACATCGCCGATAGTTTCAAGTGAGCCATCCATGTCGATATTGGTGTCAAAAGCTTCTTCAATTTCCATGACTAATTCAACCGTATCCAATGAATCTAATTCAAGTTTTTCAAATGATGAGGTTAATGTCACCTCAAGTTCAGGTTCTTCTTTGTAATTACGTAAAATTTCTACTACTTTTTCAAATACCATGATGTTAATCCTCCTAAGATTAAAAATTATTTTTATAATGACACCTTAAATGTGTTCAGACTGTAGACAAAGATCTAACTGTAGTACCGACAATTGTTAGATCATGTTGTGTGCCTCAAGGCGAACAGGCGGTAGCCTGTACGAATTGCCAACACACAACAGATTAACAATTAGTCGGGACGATGATTTATCAACAAACTAGACACCATTATAGTGTTCTTACCCGTTGTTAATTAATTGTCTAATTGTTTTTTATTTTGACCATTCAAGAATACAAGCACCAGTTGTTAGTCCGCCACCAAATGCGGTCATTGCAATGGTTGTTCCTTTTTTTAATTGCCCATTTTTATTGAGTTCATCAAGAACTAATGGAATACTTGCAGCAGAGGTATTGCCAGTGTGTTGTAGCCTTAGCATAAATTTGCTAATTGGTATTTTTAGTCGTTTGGCAGCGCCTTCAATGATTCGAATATTCGCTTGATGGGGAATAATGAGATCTAAATTATTTAAATCAATTCCAGCTTTCTCAGCAACTCTTTTAAGGTCATTGCAAATTGCTGTGACTGCAAAGCGATACACACCGGCGCCATCCATTTTTAAATAGGGTTGTTCTTGCTCCTTGTTCTTTAAAAAGTGATGATTTCCTTTAGGCCAAGGAATATTAAGAACCCTAGGATTTCCAGTTGCGCTTAAATAAATTGATTTAAGATCATTGCCTGAGGTTAGAACAACCGCTCCTGCGCCATCCCCAAATAATACAGCGGTTGAACGATCCGTCCAATCCACGAGTTTAGACATTGCATCAACAGCAATAACAAGTATTGTCATTGCTGGATCACGGTTGAGATAGGCATCAGCTAAATCTAAACCATAAATAAAACCTGAACACGCCGCATTAATATCATAAGAAGGACAGGTTGCTCCAAGTTTTTCTTGGAGTAGACATCCTAAGGAAGGGGTGACAGTATCACCGCCAAGGGTTGGACAAATGATTAAATCAAGGTCTGTTGCATTAATATTTGCGTCTATAAGTGCTTTTTTAGATGCTTCAAAAGAAATATCTAAAATTGATTCATCCACACAGATATGCCGGGATTCAATCCCTGTTCGTGATAATATCCAGTCGTGAGAAGTATCAAGATAGTCGGTTAAATCGTTGTTTGTTTGGATTGTTTTTGGTAAAATTGAACCTGTCCCAATTATTGAAAAAGACATTTTTCCTCCATTGATTCTTGGATGACGATTATTTTTGAATCATCCGTGATAATTTTTTATTGAAAAAACCATTAAGCTTAGCCATACCTTGAATAAAAACTTCTTTTTCATGATCCGTCATTTCTTGAGAAATTTCATTTACCATTTTCAAGTGAAAATAATGATGAATTTTATCAATTCGCAAACCCGCTGTTGTGAGTTTTACAAAAACAACTCGGCCATCGGTATCACTTTTTTCTTTTTTTACATAACCTTTTTTAACTAATTTATTAATGGCTATTGTAACTGAAGGTAATGTGATATTCTGAATTTGTGCAAGATCACTAATAGTTTTTCCATTAGTATTGTTTTTCCCAACGGATTCAATAAGATGCATTTCATTGATTGATAAATCAATATTGGTTGAGCTTTTCAACATTTCTTCTTCAACTTTTAAAATAGTATTAAATGTTTCAACAAGAACATGATTGAGTTGAGAATTAAAAGTATCCATTGACACACCTCCGATTAATTAGATTGTCTAACTAATTATAGTATGAAAAAAAAATTTGTCAAGAAAATGAAAATTATTTAAGAGTTTATTAATTCGTCTTTAAGCAAGTCATCCATTACAGCCTTAACCGTAGTTATTTCAGTAATTTTATAAGCATTGGCACCAGAAAAGACATAACCATTCTCAAAATCCCCATTTTTCCCTGCAATAAGGGCTGAAGCAATACAATAGGGTGCTGTTTTTAAATGACAGGATTTCAAACAATTGATGGTACATCGTGTCGGTTTATGACGGCCTTGTGCTACTTCTTCTAAAAACTTATTGTGAATCGCACGACCTGGAAAACCAGCGGGACTCTCAATGATTTCAATATCATTTTCTTTTGCTTGGACAATCGCGTTCTTAAAGGCGAGTGATGCATCACATTCTTCGGTTGCAATAAAGCGTGATCCGATTTGAACAGCGTCAGCACCAGCGTTTAAAGTTGTTTGAACATCCTGGGAGGTTGTAATACCACCACCCGCAATGAGTGGAATATGACGTCCAACGAGATCTTCATAGCGTTTAATTTCTTCTAGAATACCGGGTATCAATTTTGATAGGGTTAATTGTGATAAATTTTCAGGTTTGAAATCGTCCTTTTTAAAACCTAAATGGCCGCCGGCTAAAGGCCCTTCAAGAACAATAGCATCTGGAACAATATTGTAGTGACGCCACCAATGTTTTAAAATAAGTTTCGCAACCCGTGGCGATGAAATAATCGGCGCAATCTTTGTTTTGGAGTGCTTAGTTAATTCTGGCAAAGTCAATGGAAGTCCAGCACCTGCAAAAATAATATCAATCCCAATGTCGATTGCATCTTTAACAATTTGTTCATATTGAGATAAAGCAGTCATGATATTTAAACCAATGGGACGATTTCCAGAGATTTCTTTTGCGCGATTGAAATGATAAATTAACGCTTGACGGTTCGCGTCTTTGGGATTGTCATGATAGTTAGGAGAAAAGAGTCCCATTTCTACTGCTGATATAACCCCTAACCCGCCATTTTTTGAAACAGTACCTGCAAGGTTTGAAAGGGAAATACCGATTCCCATACCACCTTGGACAATGGGTTTGGAAAATTCCAAATCACCAATTTTAAATTGAGTTTTCAAAAAAACCCTCCTTTGCATTTTTACTTGCGATTGGAGGGTATCATAGCATAATTATTATAAAAAAGTAAAGAAAAAGTGTTAATTCGATCTTTTTTCTTGTAGAGTCTTAAGAAAAGACCATTTTGTTTCTGCAGTTAAAATACCAATAAAAATAACGATACAACCAAGAATCATGATTGGGGTAAAGGTATCACCAAGAAAGATGATGGATAGAATACTTCCAAAAACGGATTCTAAACTTAGGATAATTGCAGCGTGGGTTGAGGTGGTATATTTTTGGGCAATTGTTTGTCCAAGAAACGCAAGAAAGGTACAAAAAACGCCAAGATACAAACCGTTTGCCAAGCCGGATAATGGAATATTCACAGTAAATTCACCGGATATAACGACATAAAAAAGTGAAATAATAGCGGCAAAACTCAATTGAATAACCGTTAAAGCAATCGGGTCGCACTTTTTAGAAAAAATACCAATGGCTACAATATGGCATGCGAAAAGTAATGCACACAGAAGCGTTAACATATCTCCTAGATTATAGGTAAAACCAGTTGCAAAATCAATGGTTAACAAAGCAAGTCCGAAGAGCATAATAAAAGCGGCTGCAAAATTGTAACGATCGGGTTGATGTTTTTTAACAATCCAATAAATAAATGGAACCATAACGACATTTACACCTGTAAGAAAGGCTTGTTTTCCTGCAAGCATATATTGTAAAGCAATCGTTTGAGCCGCAAACGCTGTAAATAAAAAAAAGCCAATAATACAGCCTGCTTTTAAGGTTTCTTTTGACAGGGCTTTTAAATTTTTGCGAAAAATAATACCAGATAATAAAGCTGCAACCGTAAAACGTAGGGCCATAAGCATCATCGGAGTCATAGAAGCAATTGCATTTTTAGAGGCAACAAAACCACTCCCCCAAACAAAAGCGATAGCAACGAGTCCTAAATCAGCAAATAATGCGTATTTTTTTGATTTTTCCATGATGAAATTCCTTTCATAAGCTAATGCTACTATTATACAATTTAAATTAAGGAAGTCAAAGAATAAGTTAAATATTTTTGGTTTCTTTTTCTAAATGAGTTATAATGATAAAGAATATTAAGATAGGAATGGTAAAGAATGAAAATAGTAATGGTGAGACACGTTGAGACCTTTGGAAATGTAGAACATCGTCTTAATGGTCATACGGAATCGGACTACACACAAAAAGGTGAGAGAATGAAAGAGCAACTAGTTAAAGAACTAACCTCTTTGCATAAAAAAATTAAGTTTGATGAAATTTATGCGAGTCCTACACATCGGGCATTACAAATAGCGGAAGATGTGGGAATGGCGATTGATAAAAAAGTAAAACCTGATTCACGGCTTAAAGAATTTAATTTTGGTATTTTTGAAGGAAAAACTTGGAATGAGTCCATTGAAATTGCGCCAAAGGAATGGGAAATGTGGATGGATGATTATCTGAATTATACCGTGCCAGGCGGCCAATCCCAGCAGGAATATCATAGACAATGTCATGAGTTTATAAAGGATTTAAACCCTGATAAAACACTATTAATCATTGCGCATGGTGGCACAATTCATGGGATACTTACAAATCTATTGGATTTACCAATAAATTCAAAATGGCATTTTGATATCAAATTAGGAAGTATTACAACGGTAACTTATCAGGATAATTTTGGAATGTTATCAGAAATGATTACACCAAAGTATGATGTGTTTGACATGAAAGGTAGAGAATAAGATGGTAATTATTACATTCGACAATCGTAGCGATTTAGACGTTAATGAGTGTTTATTAGAAGAAATTGAATTCGTGATGACTCGAACATTATTGCATCAAGAAATCGGGATTGAATGCGAAATTAGTTTCTCGTTTGTTGATTCAAAAGAAATACAAAGTTTAAATCAAGAATATCGCGGAATTAACAAATCAACCGATGTTTTATCTTTTCCAATGTATGATCATCTCATAGATCAACTTGAAGAGGTTATTCAAAACAACCGGTGTTTGCCTCTTCTTATTGGTGATATTGTCATTAATACAGAACAAGCAAAAATTCAAGCAGAAGAATATGGCCATTCATTGCAACGAGAATTATGTTATTTATCGGTTCATAGCGTCTTGCATTTATTAGGATATGATCATATGGAAGTGAATGAAAAAATAATGATGCGTCGCATCGAAAAAGAAATTATGGAAGATCTTTAAAAGATTAGGCGGTTAATGATATGCGAAAAAAGTTAAAAAAGAGTTTTACTTATGCAATTGCAGGTATTAAATATACATTAATAACTCAACCAAATATGCGAATACATCTAGCGGTAGGAAGTAGTGCTGTTATTGCAGGATTTTTGTGTAATATCGCTGCTTATGAATGGTTAGCGTTAGTGATTGTTATTTCATTTGTATTTATGTTAGAAATAATTAATACGGCAATTGAAACATTAGTTAATTTATATACAGAAGAATATCATGATTTAGCAAAGGTTGCAAAAGATACCGCAGCAGGAGCTGTATTGGTTGCAGCATTTATGTCGATTTGTGTGGGAACAATTATATTTTTACCAAAAATAGTCCATTGGTTTAATTAACCAAAGAAAGAATGTGAATAATGAAAGAATCATTTAAATCAGGATTTGTTAGTATTGTTGGACGACCAAATGTCGGGAAATCAACTTTGCTGAATAATATTATGGGGGAAAAGCTGGTTATTACCTCAGCAAAACCTCAAACAACGCGGAACGCAATTCGTTGTATTTATACAAACGAAGAGGCTCAAATGGTATTTATAGATACACCAGGAATGCATCGTCCTAAAAATAAATTAGGAGATTATATGCAAAAGTCAGCCGAAAATACGATATCGGATGTTGATGTTGTATTATATATTGTTGAGCCTGAAACAAAAATTGGTCCTGGGGATCAATATATTTTAGAAAAACTAAGAGAATGTAAAACACCGGTCGTTTTAATTATCAATAAAATTGATTTATTACCAAAAGAAGAAATATTAATTACGATTGCTGCGTATCAAAAATACGATTTTTTACATAGTATTATTCCGATTTCAGCAATAAAAGGGGATGGCGTTAAAGAATTACTGACGATCATTACGGATATTTTAGAGCCCGGTCCAATGTTTTTTCCAGAAGATATGATTATTGATCAATCCGAACGATGGATTATTCAAGAATTAATTCGAGAAAAATTATTAAATTTATTAAATGATGAAGTACCACACGGTATTGCTGTTGAAGTAACGGAAATGAAGCCGCGAAAAAACAAGGATATCGTTGATATTAGTGCCACCATATATTGCGAAAGAAAAACACATAAAGGTATTCTTATTGGAAAAGGTGGAAGCATGTTAACTAAAATAGGAAGTCAATCACGAAAAGATATTGAATTTTTCTTAAAAACCCATGTAAATCTTCAATTATGGGTTAAAGTAAGAGCGGATTGGCGAGAAAAAAATTATGATCTAAAGGATTTGGGTTATTTTCAATAATCCTCATATAAGAGGAAAGTCATGACAATGATTAAAACAAAAGGGATTGTGATAAAAGAGCAAGCCTATAAAGAGCAGGATAAAATTCTTACGATTTTTACTGAAGATGAAGGAAAGGTCCAATGTATTGCCCGAGGCGTAAGACGACCAAAGAGTGGACTATTAGCAAGTACCCAAGTTTTTGCATATAGTGAATTTGTGTATTATCCAGGAAAAAGTTTTGGAAATATTAATCAAGCGCACTTAATTGAATCGTTTTATCCGCTGCGGGATGATTTAAATAAAATGGCGTTAGCAGCCTATTTATTAGATCTCATGAATAATGGATTTGATTTTCATCAAAAAAATCCTCAAATTTTAAAATTATTATTATATATATTATTTTATATTGCAGAAAAAAAAGCAAAAAGTGATCAGGTATTAGTAGGGGGATTTCAATTAAAATTGATTAGTGTTTTAGGCTATCAGCCAAATTTAAATCAATGTGTTTTATGTGAATCAAAGGATAATTTGAGCTATTTTAGTATTGATGAGTATGGCTTATTATGTAAATTGTGCTATACATCAATAGGATATACCTATAAAATTAACATGACAATGATTGGGATACTAAGAGATTTTTTGAGTCAATCGATTATGGAGTTAAAAAATAAAAATTATCCTAAAGATGATATTTTAAAATTAAATGATATCCTTGATCACTATATCGGTCATTGTATTGGAAAGACATCAAAAGCGTATCATTTTTATAAAAGCATGTTAGTAAATGATATTTAAAGGAGAACAAAATGGGGAATTATAAAATGGCACATACCATGATTCGTGTATTTGATTTAGAACGATCACTTACCTATTATAAAGAAGCATTGGGATTTGAAGAAATAAGACGGCGAGATGAACCCGAACATGCTTTTACTTTGGTGTTTTTAGGTGATGGCAATCCAAATGGATATCAATTAGAATTAACGTATAATTATAATCCAGAGATCCCCTATGATTTGGGAACAGGTTTTGGACATTTAGCGCTTCATGTTGACGATTTAGAAGGCTCCTATGCTTTTCACAAGAAAAACGGCTTTGAGCCAACGAATCTAAAAGGTTTAGGTTCTGATGGAAAAACACGGTATTATTTTATAACAGATCCAGATGGTTACCGGATTGAAATTATTCGAAAATAAAAAGAAGGAATCCTTGATTCCTTCTTTGAGACTATAGGCAGAGATATAAAGCAGTCCCGACAATTGTTACATCATGGTGTGTGCCTCAGGGCGAACAGGCAATAACCTGTCCGAACTGCCCAGCACACAACAGATTAACAATTAGTTGGGACGGGGTTTGTCGACGCTTTGAGAAGGAATCCTTGATTCCTTCTTTTTTTGTTTAATCCCCTCGTTAATAGTCCTTAGACAATGATCGGCCTATTCATACTCAAGACTATAATCTTCAAGTGCTTCTATGAGAAAAGACAAACTACCTTTCGTGTTTTCAGCTGATGCAACAACGATTTCTTTTTCCTCTTCAGAAAGAAACATAAATTCTTCTTCAAGATCACAAAGACGTTTAATTAAAAATAAAAGTTCAGTTTTCATAGTACTCCTGTTCAATAGTATTATCACATGTATTTTAACGCAAAATACAATAATATGCTATAAAAATTGATCTTCTTTCATATTTGCTTCATTTTTTAAAATGAAGCTGATATAATAAAGAAAATTGAGTTAACGAATGGAGAAAAATAGATGAGTAAAGTAAAATGGCCAGGAGCAGCTCTTATCGCACCGGTTCCACCAGTGTTAGTAACCTCAAAAGAAAATAACGTGTCAAATGTATTAACAGTAGGTTGGGTTGGAATATTAAATACAAAACCACCAATGACTTACATATCCTTGCGACCCAGTCGCTTATCCTATGAAATAATTAAAAATACGGGTGAATTTACAATTAATCTTGGTACCGTTGAATTAGTTCAAGCGATTGATTTTTGTGGGGTACGTTCAGGGCGAGACGTAAATAAGATCGAATTAATGCATTTAGATCTTCTACCAGGGGATATGGTTAACTCTCCCATGATTGAACAAAGTCCCGTTTGTTTAGAATGTAAGGTCAAAGAAATAATCCATTTGGGTTCACATGATTTATTTATTTCAGATATTGTATCAGTCCATGTTAAAGAAGAATTAATTGATGCAAATGGGAAACTTCATATGGATAAAGCCAATTTATTGGCTTATGCACATGGCGAGTATTTTGGTCTAGGGAAAAAATATGGAACCTTTGGATACACGGTCAGGAAAAATAAAAAAAAGAAGAAAATAAAAAGCAAAAAATAAAAAACAGTATTTTCTATTTCAAATCTTTTATTATTTAAAGAAAGTTAACAGGGATAATAAAGAAAAGGATCACCTAGGACGTATGCCCTTAATGATCCTTTTTTAGTACGAAAATTTAATAAGAGAAAAAACAATTATAGTGTTCTAATCCAACCGTCAGGTCCTTTTATATCACCAATTTGAATCGCGGTGAGTAGGTCATATAATTTTTTAGTCATGGGGCCAACCTCTGTTTCACTATAAAAAACATGCAAGTGATCATGATAGTGAATACCGCCGATAGGTGTGATAACAGCCGCTGTTCCACAGGCTCCAGCTTCACAAAACTGATCAAGATCATCAATAAATACATCCTCTTCAGAAACCTCTAGCCCCAGATGCGTTTGAGCTAATTCTAAAAGTGAATATTTTGTGATGCTTGGCAGAATCGATGGAGAATTTGGGGTAATAAAGCGATTGTCTTTTGTGATTCCAAAGAAATTCGCGGCCCCAACTTCTTCAATTTTAGTATGTGTTTTGGGATCAAGATAAATACAATCCGCAAATCCTTTTTTAACAGCTATTTCATGTGAAATCAAAGATGCAGCATAATTTCCACCAACTTTTTGTTGACCAGTACCATTTGCAGCGGCACGATCATAATCCGATACCATGAAATTTACAGGAACCAGACCACCTTTAAAGTAGGCGCCAACAGGCATGCAAAAAACAGTGAATAAGTATTCAGTTGCAGGTTTAACAGCAATACTATTGCCAATTCCAAGAAGCATTGGTCGAATATACAAAGAGCCCCCACTACCATAAGGAGGGAGGTAAGCTTCATTTGCTTTTACAACCTCAATACAGGCATTAATAAATTTTTCTTCGGGTATTTCAGGCATTAAAAGTCGACTGGCAGAGGAGTTAATACGTTTTGCATTTTGATCAATTCGAAATAATTGAATCGCTCCATTTTTTGTACGATAAGCCTTTAAACCTTCAAAACATTGCTGACCATAATGTAAACAAGGTGCAGATTCGCCTAAATGAAGAACATTATCGTGTGTTAATTTACCATCATCCCATTTGCCATCTTTCCAATAGGATAGATAACGTTGATCCGTTTTTATATAGTCAAACCCTAGGGTATCCCAATTGATTTCAATTTTCTTTGTCATAATAGTCTCCTTTATAAAATTTACTAATTAATGAGTGTCATTACTAATCCCATAATACAACCTAAAAGGCCACCTAACCAAACAATAGCTTTTAATTCTTTTGACATAATATCTAAAATTATTTTTTCAAATGTTAAAATATCAAAACTATTAATCTGTTCTTCTACTAATTGCGCAATATTTAAAGCACGAACAACGGTTCCACTATTTTTTTCGATAAGGTTGTGATAAGTTGTCAGTAACCATGCTTGTGCTTCGGGTAATCGATGCTTATACTGGTTATAAAGATCAGAAAGTTTTTGATCTAAAATGGAGGTCGTTTCAGTGGCGATAATCCCTTCAATAATTTCTTCTCCCTTTGATACAACAATATGATCAATGATTTCAGCAATTTTTATTTTCGCTGAAGCAATCAAACTATCATTGATAAGCATTGAAAACATCGAACCCTGAAGGTTTTCAACCATTTCAACAATTGCAACTTCTGATAATCGTTCGCCTAATTGAAGTTTGGAAACACGACCATATGACAGTTTTGTAATTTTACTTTGCGTTTTAATCGTCAGTGCTTGGCCTTCGTCTTCCCCAGTGAAGGAATAAAGAAAATCGCGCAATGTTTCATCACTATTCTTTTTTGAATCGATTCTTTTTTCTAAAGCAAGACTGATTTTATGATCCATTTCTGGAGATAATAATCCTTTTTTTATAACCGTTTCGTTAACAAGGGTATTGGCAACGACATTTCCAAGTGATTTAGCAATGCGCGGTTTTTCCTTTGGAATAAGCCCAGGTGTAAAGGGTAATTGATGACCAAAAATCATCACCGGTTTAAGTGGACGAAATAACATGCGAATCGCAATGCCATTTGTAATAAGCCCAATAATTCCACCAATTATAGGGCCAATAAGAAAACTTATATTCATTTATGATCCTCCTGTAAGATAATACTACTATTGTACGCCTTTTGCTAAAAACTGTCTAGTTGATATTAAAAGAAAATCGCAGTAAATTAATATGCATAAATAATGAATAGTTATTGAATAATACCAGGACAGCTGATACAATAAGGAAACTATAAATTTGGAGGTATCTTTTGAAGAATTATGAAATTGAAGAAAAAAAATCTAAAATTCCAATGTATGCTATTATTTTTATTGCCTATTTCTTTGTAAACTTTCACCGTTATGCGGGTGGGATTTCGGCACCAGTATTAATTGAAGAACTTCATTTTACACCAAATCAAATTGGGTGGTTTGGTGCCATATTTACCTATTGCTATGCGTTTGCAAATCTTCCAGCTGGGCTGCTAATTGATAAATTTGGAAGTCGAAAGATTATTGGGTTTTTATATATTGGTGCAGCAATCGGAACCTTATTTTTAGGAATGGGAACAGATTTTATTTCAATTATTATTGGGCGAGGTTTAATTGCAATTGGGATTGCACCTGTTTTTGTTGCAGCATGTAAAGTCATTGCAGAGTGGGAAGACCCCAAACACTTTTCTACAATGACAGGTTATTTAATGGCATTTGGGCGTGCAGGAGGGATTATTGCAGCAACACCCTTAGTGCTTTTAATGGCTGCTATTGGCTGGAGAAACACCTATTTTATTATCGCTTTAATTTCATTTCTAATTGGAATTGGTAGTTTTATTCTTATTCGTGATAAAAAAAGCAATAGCAATGAAACAAAAAAGACTAAGACTTCAAATCCGTTTAAAGGATTTGGAACCTTAGTCAAACAATATCAATTTTGGTTAGTTGTTGTTTTTATGATGACTATTACATCAACTGCGGTCAATATTTTTTCAAATTGGGGTGGGGTTTTATTATCTCAAGGAATGGGCTATACTTCTGAAACAACAGCAAATGTCTTATTATTTGCGGCACTTGCATCTGTTTTTGGAGCAATTATTTCAGGCCAAGTTGTTAAAAAAACATCCGCGCGATTTGCAACAATGTTTGGTGGGTGTGTTTTAATGTTAGGTGCTGGTACAATCGGTTTCTTTGCACCCTATTTAACATTGCCAATAATCTATCTCGTCTTTATATTAATGGGATTTGTCGAATTTTTTACAATATCAACAGGATTTTCATTATTAAGAACAATTGTAACCGAAAAATATGTTGGGACAGCAATTGGAACAGCGAATTTTATGATGTGGGGCGTTGGGGCAAGTATTGTCGCTCAATTATGGGGAACATGGATTTCAGATGATTATGCATTAGGTGGATTTCAAACAGCCTTGATTTTCCATTTTATTATTCTAGTGATTGGATTAATTGCAATAGCATTTGTTAAGGAAAAACCCATTCAAGCGATGCTTGAAGATTAAATAATGAACGAATAGAAACAACGCATTATTATTAAAGAATGCTCAGAGCGTCGACAAACCCCGTCCCGACTAATTGTTAATCTGTTGTCTGCTGGCAATTCGGACAGACTACCGCTAGTTACTGTTGCCGTAAACACACACCATGATTTAACAATTATCGGGACTACTTTATATCTTTGTCTACAATCAGCGCATTATAATTAAAGAATGCTACTTTTCTTGACGAAAGAAAAATCAAGCGCTATACTAAAAATAAAAAAGTTGAGGCAAAAATGAAATCATTTATTGAATTTAAAAATGTTTTTAAGCGGTATCATATGGGGGAAGTTACGATAAATGCGGCGAATGGCATTTCATTTAAAATAGAAGAAGGGGAATTTGCAGTGGTTGTTGGACCAAGTGGTGCAGGAAAGACAACCGTATTAAATATTTTGGGTGGAATGGATAACTGTGATGAGGGAGAAGTTTTTGTTGGTGAAAAAGAGATTGCATCCCTCAATCGCAAAGAATTAGCATCATATCGACGATATGATACGGGGTTTGTTTTTCAATTCTATAATTTAATTCAGAATTTAACAGCAGTTGAAAATGTCGAATTAGCGACACAAATTTGTCATAATCCAATGGATGCAATTAAAGTGCTAAAAAGTGTGGGTTTGGAGGAACGATTAGGAAATTTCCCATCTCAATTGTCTGGAGGCGAACAACAACGGGTTGCAATTGCAAGAGCTTTAGCTAAACGACCAAAATTGTTATTGTGTGATGAACCAACTGGTGCACTTGATTATAATACAGGAAAAAACATTTTAAAATTATTGCAAGAAACAAGTCGAAAAGAAAAGATGACAGTCATCTTAATTACACATAATCAGGCGATTACACCAATAGCAGATCGGGTTATTCGAATGAAAAATGGCAAAGTAAAAGAAAGCTATATTAATGCAACCCCCTTGTCAGTTGATGACATTGAATGGTGAATTGAGGTTACAAGGACTACTTTCATTATATGGTTATCACTTCGTTAAAGCGATTGGTTCAGGGGACTATGGAACCTGCTATGATGTTTTAAAAAACAAAACGGTCTACGTATTAAAAGTTTTTCATTCAAATGACGTTAAAAGAAGGAAAGCAAAAGTATCAGTAGAAATTCAACTGATTAAAAAACTTAAACATCCTAGTATTCCTCAGTTTATTGATCAGATTGATCAGGATGGTTTGTATGGTTATATTATGACAAAAATTGAGGGTCATACCTTAGAAAATTTAATGGATTGGGATTATAATTTTACAAAAAGTGATATTTTTACAATCATTAATCAGTTAATTGAAACCCTAGAGTATCTTGATCAAGAAAGCATCATTCACCGAGATATTAAAATCAGTAATATGATGTGGAATCACGGGTCGTTATTTTTAATTGATTTTGGATCAGCACGTAAAATCGGAAGAAAATCGGGTTACTTTAATTTGGATTTTTGGGGGATAGGGGATGTATTTTGTCGCCTAGCATCAGCATCAAGTGAATTTTTTACAGGAAAACACATATGGAGTATTGATGCATTGCTTATGAATAAGAAGCAAAAATATTTTATAAAACGGTTATTGTATATTGAAAAGCCGTATCACACTATACAACAAATAGCCGATGATTTTCATGTGTTATTTGAGGAATTTGCATAAGAAGGAGCATAAATTATGAATCCAATCGCTTATTATTTACCAATTGCATTAATTATTGTTGCCAATGTTTTCTATAATATTTGCACAAAATCCACACCCGAATCTGCCAATCCTTTTTTATCATTAATGATGACTTATTTGGTTGCAGCGATCTTTACATGTTTTTTATTTATTGTTACAGGCGGCTTAGAACGACCTGTTTTATCGAGTTTAAAAGAATTAAATTGGACAAGTTATGTTTTGGGTTTTTCAGTAGTATTTTTAGAATTGGGATATATTCTGGCATATCGTTTAGGTTGGAATATAAGTATTGGTTCACTTGTTGCAAATATAGGATTAGCAATTATATTGATACCGATTGGAATTTTATGTTATCAAGAAGTGTTATCAATCAATCATATTTTCGGAATTATGTTATGTGTGTTGGGGTTGATTGTGATTAATCACTAAGAAGACAGGAGCGTAAAAATGAATCAAACGGCAACGTTAGAATTTTTTGAAAAGATTTGGATGGATTCTTCTAAGTATTCAGATCCAAGTGTTGATTTTTGGAATTTGAGAGCAGAGGAATATAATGAATCCTTGTCAAAAGAAACCCCGCGACTGGTCAGAGAAGAGAAAGTTAATCAGTTTGTAAAGAATGGATGGATTAATAAAGATTCAAGCGTACTCGATATTGGCTGTGGATCAGGACAACTGGCTGTTGAATTAGGAAAAAAAGTAAAAGAAGTAACAGCAATGGATTATTCAAAAAAAATGCTGGACTATACAAAAATGAATGCAGAACAAGCAGGACTGACAAACATTACAACAATTCTTTCGGATTGGGACCATTTTGAAAATAATAAGCCCTATGATTTTGTCATTGCAAGTATGTCACCAGCAATAAAAACGCCAGATCATTTATATAAAATGATGAAAACAAGTTGTGGTGGATGTTATTTATCTGGATTTGTAAAACGCTATAGCGCATTAAAAAATAAATGTTATGATGTGATTAATGAAACAAATAAAAGACAGTACCATAAATTGAATTATATTTTTAATGTTTTATGGTTAAAAGGGATCTTCTCTGAAATTTCATATGAAGAAGGAGTTCATCAACGCGTCTATTCTATTGAAAAAGCAAAGGAAATCTATGCGTTTGAATTAGGAATAAAAGAGAATGAGATAAAAAGAAAACAATTAGATGTGTATTTAGAAACAAAAGCGATTAACGGACTAATAAAAGAAGAAATGATTCAAACAAAAGGCGAATTGCTATGGCGTTGCTAACCCAGAAAACAATATTTAACCAATAGTGTTATAAAAAAAATAAAAATCTTTGGATCACAGAAACTGTGATCCAAAGATTTTTGTAGTCTTTGATCAATACGATACAGATAAATTATAGTATTGGTTCAGTAAGTTCAACTTTTTCTAATTTTTTACTAGAAATTCGATGAAGAATAACGAGGGTAATAATTAAAAGTAAAATAGAGGAACCAAGGGTAAAGAATAAATTTCCATCGGTTAAGCCAGAAACAATGTAACCGACAAAACTGCATCCTGCAACGACTGAAGCATAAAGTATCTGAGTCGAGACATGTTGAATGTGATCACACCCTGCACCAGTTGAGGATAAAATGGTTGTATCAGAAATTGGTGAGCAATGATCACCAAATACTGAACCAGCTAAGGTAGCGGATAATGTAACAACCATTAGTTCAGGAGCTGCATATTGACAAATAAAGACAACAATGGGAATAAAGATAGCAAAGGTTCCCCAAGCCGTTCCGATCGAAAATGAAAGGAGAGCGGCGATTAAGAATACCATTGCAGGAATGAATGCTAATGGAATATTACTTGCTTTTACAAGTTCACCAATATAAAAACCTGTTCCTAAATAATCTTGACATAAGGCTCCAATTGTCCAAGCAAGGGTTAGGATAATATAAGCAGGGACCATTGTTTTAACACCTTCGCCAATGCCACCCATAAATTCTTTAAAACTTAAGAGCTTTCGAGGGATAAAGAGTAAAAATGTAACAACTAATGCCCAAAAACCGCCTAATACTAAAGCAGCGGAAGCATCACAATTACCAAATGCTTCGCCAATACTTAGGCCTTCCCCAGCCCAAAATCCGCCACTATAAAGCATAGCTAGAATTGAAAAAACAATCAGTGATCCAATTGGAACAATTAAATCCCAAATGGTGCCATTGTCATTAACATCTAAATTTTCAGTCGTTTCGGTATCCACAGCACCAAGATCGCCAGTTTCTTTAGCAAGCTTTTCGACTTTTGCCATTGGACCAAAATCAAGGTTGAAAACAGAAATAAAAATAACCATGAGAATACATAAAATTGCATATAGATTGTAGGGGATTGTTGCGACAAAAGCGCCTAATTCATTAGAAAAAGCACCTGTTGCATAGAGCGTTGATCCAACCGCAGCGGCCCAACTCGAAATCGGTGCAATAATACAAATTGGTGCAGCCGTTGAATCAATAATATATGCCAGTTTTGCTCGGGATACGTTGTATTTATCCGTTACCGGTTTCATAACAGTTCCAACAGTAAGACAATTAAAATAATCATCAACAAAGATAATCGCACCAAGAGCACTCGTAGCAAGTAAAGCCAACCGTTTTGACTTAATCTTTGTGCATGCCCATTTTCCGTAGGCGCTTGAACCTCCGGCGATGGTAACAACATAAACCAACGCACCAAGAAGTCCTAAAAATAAAATAATGTTAAATTTTCCTGGGGAGCCAACCGTATTTGCGATGGTTCCAAATGCAATAGATGACATTTCAATAATGCCTCCGCCACTTGCAAGTGCGTAAATAAGCGAACCTGATAAAATACCAATTAACAAAGAGGAAATAACTTCTTTTGTAATTAAGGCAAGAACAATTGCAATGAGTGGTGGTATGATAGATAAAAAGCCCACATCAAGTGTTTCCATTAATTTTTTCTCCTTTTTCATATTAAAATTTTGAAGTTTTCAAATTGCGCGCGATACAAAATTTAAAATAAGGGAAGAACCATTTTAAATTTCGTGTCTAATTCTTAAAAGTATTAAACAATTCTTAAAACCCAAAATAGTTTATCATAATTATTAAAGACTTACAAATTAGTTTTTGTTTTTATTGCGGTATTATTTGTATGAAAACACAATTTAAACTATACAAGTTTGAATCGATCGTGTAAGATTAATAGAATAAAAGAAGATTGACAAAAATCTAATTAATAATTATGAGGAAATGAATGAATAATTACATTGAAAAAAATATTTTACCATGTGTTACAAAACCGATTACTTACCTAGGAAATGAAGTAAATGCTGTTCATAAAACACCAGATTTAGATATGATACGTTTTGCTTTTGCGTTTCCAGATACCTATGAAGTTGGAATGTCTCACTTAGGAATGAAAATATTGTATGGTTTATTAAATGAACAACCCAATATTTGGTGTGAACGTGTTTTTGCACCATGGATTGATATGGAAGAGGAATTAAGAAAACATGATTTAGCATTGTATGCACTTGAATCAATGGATCCAATCAATACCTTTGATTTTGTTGGTTTTACATTACAATATGAAATGAGCTTTAGCAATATTATTAATATGTTAGAACTTGGAAAAATCACAAAAAAAACAATTGATCGAAAAGAAGATGAGCCTTTTGTTATTGCTGGAGGACCTTGTGCTTATAATCCAGAACCACTGTCCGATTTTTTCGACTTTTTTGTTATTGGTGAAGCAGAAGATGTTTTATTAGAAATTATGGATGCCTATCGATTATTTAAAAAGGCAAACGGAAAACGACAGGATTTCTTAAAAACAATTGCTGCAATCGAAGGAATTTATGTGCCAAGCTTTTATGAAACAAACTATGATCCTGATTTAGGAACGATTACATCATTTAAACCGATCGAATCCATTGCACCAGCTGTTATAAAAAAACGTTTTATTGAAGATATGGATAAGGTTTATTATCCCGAAAAGATTGTCGTATCCTATATTGAAACCGTTCATGATCGGGTAAGTTATGAAATATTTAGAGGGTGTACAAGAGGGTGTCGTTTTTGTCAAGCAGGTATGATTTATCGACCAATGCGCGAAAAAAGTGTTGACACCATCCAAAATGGGATAAGAAATATTATTGACGCAACAGGATATGATGAAGTATCCCTTTCATCCTTAAGTTCAGGTGATTATTCACAAATTGAACCATTAATTCATAATCTTGTGGATGAATATGACGATAAAAAAGTGGGAATTTCGCTACCTTCTCTAAGAATTGATTCCGTTAGTATTGAAATGTTAGAAGAGATTCAAAAGGTACGAAAAGCAGGATTGACCTTTGCACCAGAAGCAGGAACGCAACGTATGCGAGATGTGATTAATAAAGGTGTCACCGAAGAAAATTTAATTGATACAGTACGAACTGCATTTGAAAAGGGCTGGGGACATATAAAATTATATTTTATGATTGGATTACCAGGAGAAACCTTAGAAGATATTGAAGGGATTGCACGATTAGGCCATAAAACAGTGGATACCTATTATGGCGTAGACAAAGAGATCCGCGATAAGAATTTAAAGATCGTCTTAAGTACGGCGTCCTTTGTACCAAAAGCATTTACACCTTTCCAATGGATTGGACAAAATACCCGAGAAACATTTAAAGAAAAACAAAATTATTTAAAATCACACATTAAAGATCGTAAAATTTCATATAGCTGGCATGATAGTGGGGTTAGTTTTTTAGAAGCTGTTTTTGCAAGAGGTGATCGTCGATTAGGAGAGGTGTTATTAAAAGCACAGGAAAAAGGATGCCGTTTTGATGGCTGGGGAGAACATTTTCAATTTGAAAAATGGATGGAAGCATTTGACGAAGCAGGGATTGATCCTAATTTCTATGCAACAAGAGATCGTGACTATGAAGAAATTTTACCATGGGATTTCATTAATATTGGCGTAACAAAAGAATTTTTAATGAATGAAAATGAAAAAGCTAAGGATGCATTGCTTACACAATTTTGCCGTGAAAAATGCGCAAATTGTGGAATCATGAGTTTTAAAGAAGGGTGGAGATGTAATGAATAAAATCCGATTTAAGTTTAAACGCACCAAAGAGTTACGTCTTTTATCACATTTAGATCAACAACGTCTTTTTCAGCGGGCATTACGACGTGGAAATTTAAATGTTGCCTATTCACAAGGATTTAATCCTCATCCTAAAATAGCATTTGGTCTTGCAATGTCGGTGGGATTAATCAGTGATTGTGAATATGGTGATGTTGTTTTAACCGACGAGATCAGCAGTGAATTATTTAAGGAAAAAATGAATCGCGTGTTACCAAAAGGGCTTTCAATTATTGAGGCATTTCAATGCGAAGAGGGAACGTCGTCATTATCAGCATCATTATTAAAAAGTCAGTATTTAATTCGAGTAAAATTAAAAAGAGAAAGTACTAATCAAGTGTTAACGCGTGCTATAAATGATTATTTAGACAAGCCAACCATCCTCATGGACAAGCGGACCAAAAAAGGTAAAATGATCCAACGCGATATACGCTGCTTTATTGAAGATATCCGATTAAATGACAATAAATCAGAAAATGGAATAATCGAAATTGAAATAGATTTAAAATATATTGATCAACAATGCATTAAACCAGAATTATTGCTTGAAAATTTTAATGAGAGTATCAATGATTTGTTGATCATCGATCCGACCATTGAAATTTATCGAAAAAATTTAATTCTTAAGAAATAAAACAGGTTTACAAAAACTTCAGAGTGTCGATAAACCCCGTCCCGACTAATTGTAATTTGTTGTATGCTGGCAATTCGTACAGGCTACCAGCCCGTTACTGTTGCTGTAGGCACTACTCCATGATTTAACAATTAGTCGGGACTACTGTTTATCTTTGTTTACAGTCAGCAGGTTTACAAAAGCTTTACAAACGTTTACATGATGTATATTTACTTTTGCTGATATAGTGTTACAATGGAACTAGGTCAAAGATCAACTTAATTCTTTTTAAATTAATGATAAAGGTCATTAAAAAGCAAACAACGTCTTAATAACTGATAGGAAACTAAGAGTTAGGGATAGGAGAAAAAGAACCATCCCATTTTAACCACATACTCTATCTATCGATGGTTATCTCATAATATATGCAAAAAGAACTTAACTAAGTTAGTGTATATTAAAATATTGATTAAAATCTATATGAGATACGTATTAGTAATATGGTAAATAGATACACGATAAATAAAAATAGGTGTAACCATACTTAAAAATAATGTATTGAGGATAATAGTTTAATAAATGAGTGGATAATTATTAAGAAAAGTTAATTGATTGGTGAGATTTGAATAAAAAACAAATTTGTCTGAAATTTGAGAAGTTAGGAAAGTTAAAGACGCTTTAATTAGGAAACTAGCCGATAAATATTTAGAAGAAGACATAGCTAAATTTTGAAGTAGTCACTAAAAAGCATGAATGAAACAAAAATCCTTAACAAAAAAAGTAAGAATAACCGTTAGTTAAGCGTCTGTTTACAAAAAGAGAAAAAGAAGGTTTTTGATAAAGCGAAAGGGGTGAGGTTAAAAAGAATGATAATCGAGATTGAAAACTAGAACCGGTTCTGCAAATATTATATTGTGGAATCGGTTTTAGTATTTTTTGATAAACGGTATGATGATCAAAGGAGATAAGTATGAAAACATATTGTTTAGTTATTCTAAAGTTGCTATTGATTAAATTCCATATTGTGAATATCCCCTTAACATGATAGAATAAAAATTGCATTTTAAAAAGCAAAGGGGGAAATATGAATTTTTCAGAAATAATTGCAACCGTAAACAATTTCGTTTGGGGACCTGTAATGCTAGCACTATTAATGGGAACAGGGGTTTATTTAACAATTCGTTTAAAATTTTTGCCATGGCGGAATTCGGGTTATGCGCTTAGATCTGTTTTCAAAAAGCAGAGTGAGGCTGAAAAGAAAAAAAGCGGTGATATTTCACCATTCCAAGCATTAATGACAGCTTTAGCAGCAACTATTGGAACGGGAAATATTGTGGGTGTTGCAACAGCAATGGTTTTAGGTGGACCTGGAGCTTTGGTTTGGATGTGGATTAGTGCCTTATTTGGTTTATCAACGAAATATGGGGAAAGTGTTCTTGCCATTAAATATCGAGAAACAAATGCAAAAGGCGAAATGTCAGGCGGCCCAATGTACGCTATGAAAAACGGATTTAAAGTGAAATGGATTGGTTCAACACTGGCATTTTTATTTTCTCTGTTTGCAGTAATTGCTTCATTCGGTATTGGGAATATGACCCAAGCCAATTCCATTTCTAGTGCCGTATTAGGAACCTTTGGGATACCAACATGGATTACAGGGATCACTATTACAGTATTAGCTTTGATTGTTATTTTAGGTGGCATAAAAAGTATTGGCCGTGTTACAGGAATCATTGTTCCAATTATGGCAGTATTCTATTTCTTAGCAGGAATTCTTGTTATTATTATAAATTTTCAAAATTTACCTGCAGGACTTTCCGAAATATTTACAATGGCCTTTTCACCAAAAGCAATGGCTGGTGGTGTTGGTGGTACAATTATTGCCAGTATGTTAACAGCAATGCGATGGGGTGTTGCACGTGGCGTTTTTTCAAATGAAGCAGGATTAGGATCAGCACCAATTGCAGCCGCAGCAGCAAAAACAGACCATCCATCACGTCAAGGTTATATTAATATGACTGGTACATTTTTTGATACACTCATTGTTTGTTCATTAACGGGTTTGATAATCGCTTCATCAGGAGCCTTAGGAACAATGAATGCAGCTGGTGAAATAATTATGGGCGCTGATCTTACCATTAAGTCATTTGAATCTGCATTAGGTCCCGTCGGTGGATGGATTGTAACAACCGGGATTATGCTATTTGCTTTTTCTACAATTCTTGGGTGGGAATATTATGGTGAAAAAGCATTAGAATATTTAATAAAAGCACCCATTGCTACAAAAATATATCGTTTTTCATTTTGTTTAGTTGCTTTTGTTGGAGCAACAACAGCATTACAAGTTGTTTGGGATTTTTCAGATACAATGAATGGCTTAATGGCAATACCGAACCTTATTTGTTTATTGGTATTAAGCAATGAAATTGCCAAAGAGTGCTTTGATTATCAAGAAAATATTTTAATTCCTGAAAAGGAAATGAAAAAAATGAAGAAAAAGAAAATATAACTTAGAAAAGTATAAGCCCCATCAAGGTGATAGGGCTACAGATTATTGATAAACACCCGTGCCGACTAATTGTTAATCTGTTAGGCTTGCAATTTGGTCATGCTAACGCTTGTTTGCCGTATGCACACACCATGATGTAACAATTATCGGCATTACTTTAACATTGTCGACAGCTACAAGATATATCAAATATTGAGGTGACTTATAAAAAATAAAAAAGTTAAAATCAAAGATGTTATTTAATCTTACGCGCATGGACAGCAAATCGAGCATTATCAAATGTATAGATGCACGTTGAAAGCGTAATAATGTCATCATCTGGATTTAAAGTTACACCCGTATCATAAAGAGAACGGTCCTTTAAGCGATTCATATACGTTAGAAATTCATTATCGCTAGAAAAATCAGGTTGGCGATAGTCATAATCTGCTTCGGTTGTATAAACAGAAAAAATTTCCCATTCACCAGGATTTCCTGGACGATCATAGGTTATGATTGGATGGTTTTTAAAATAATTATAATCTTGATACCGCCATAGTACGCCAAACATGGATTCATCTCGCATGTAGTGTCCATATAATACCTGATTTCGAGAGGATTCTGAACATAAATAATCACAAAAAATCGTACCTTCAATAGATGATTCTCCTGAAAATTTATGATTAAGATACTCATCATTATTCGTCGTTTGAACAACAGGATAGTTTAAAGGGCTTTTGTCAAGTTTTATCCATCCAATAGTATCTGGGTTAATTTCTTTTAGACTCGGGAAGTCAAATGTATCAACAGAAATGGGAACAGTCGTATTGGCAATTTCAATCACTTTTTCTTTGTCTAATTTTTTTACAATCGTTGGATAAATAAAATAAACGATTCCCAATAGTAAACTAATGATAAGAACGGAAAAAATAATGATTGCAATTTTATGTGTGCTTTTTGTTTTTTTCATAATACCTCCAGTAGTGTTATTAATCATAGTATATCAATTTTTTGTTGGATTAACAAAGATAATATTAGATAATAAAAGTTGACAATGAGAATCCTTTATGTTACAATTTCCAAGGTTATGTAGCCGCGCATAAAAGGTTTTAAGTCGAAAGCACCTTTTGTGGCGAGTCTGGAATGAGGAGGTGTAAAGATATGTACGCAATTATTAAAACAGGTGGAAAACAATATCGTGTTCAAGAAAATGATGTCATTCAAATTGAAAAAATCAATTTCAAAGAAGAAAATGTAACAGAAATTTCTTTTACAGATGTATTAGCTGTTAATAAAGACGGCGAAATGATAGTTGGAACTCCAGTAGTTAAGAATGCTGTTGTAAAAGCAGAAATTCTTGAAATTGCTAAAGGACCTAAAATAATTATTTTTAAGTATAAAGCAAAAAAAGATTATCGTAAAAAGCAAGGTCATCGTCAACCATTTATGAAAGTAAAAATCACAAGCATTGAAGCATAGGTGTTTTTATGATTTCAGTTACTTTTTATAAAAAAAAGAATGAGATAATAGAAATAACCGTATCAGGGCATGCAGGTTTTGCAGATCATGGGGAAGATATTATTTGTGCAGCAGTATCTGTACTAACAATTAGTATTCTTAATGGGCTAACCGAAATAATTGGACGTAATGATTTAAATCAATCGATAAAAGATGGATATACACATTTTATTATTCCAAATAGCTCAAATGACTTGCAAAAAACGAAAACCGATACATTAATTGCGACTTATTACCTGGGAATTCAGGGAATTAAAGAAGCATATGGAAATTATATTAACATTAAAGAAATAAAAAAATAGGAGGTGAACATAATGATTAAAATGAACCTTCAACTATTTGCCCATAAAAAAGGGGTTGGTAGTTCAAGAAATGGTCGTGACAGTGAAGCTAAACGTCTTGGTACAAAAAGAGGAGACGGTCAGTTTGTTCTTGCAGGAAACATTCTAGTTCGTCAAAGAGGAACTAAGATTCATCCTGGTATCAACGTCGGCAAAGGCAGTGATGATACATTATTTGCTAAAGAAGATGGTGTTGTTCGTTTCGAAAGAAAAGGCAGAGATAAAAAACAAGTGAGTATTTATCCTCGGGAAGCAATTTAGTTTTCCAACGAAAAATAATACATATGATTAACCTCTTATTATCGTTATTGACTAATAAGGGGTTAATTTTTTTGTAATATTGGGTATATAGTCAAAGAAAGCGAGGTTTATTAATGTTTGTAGATAAAGCTGAGATTATTCTTAAATCAGGAAATGGTGGTCACGGTGGCGTCAGTTTCCGGCGAGAAAAATATGTTCCACTGGGAGGCCCTGACGGTGGTCATGGCGGTCATGGTGGAAATATTGTATTTGTAGCTGATTCAGGTTACCGCACATTAATGGAATTCAAATATAAACGTAAACATAAAGCCCAAAACGGCGAAAATGGAACAGGCGGTCGATCGTCTGGAAAAAGCGGAGAAGAATTAATCATTAAAGTCCCTGTTGGTACATTGATTAAAGATAAAGAAACAGGACGTATTATTTGTGATTTATCAATAGATGGACAATCGTTTCAAGTTGCTGAAGGCGGTCGTGGGGGTCGTGGAAATATGAATTTTGCGACATCGACGCGACAAGCACCACGTTTTGCCCAAGGTGGCATAAAAGGTGAAGAACGTACTGTTATTTTAGAATTAAAACTTTTAGCAGATGTGGGTTTAATTGGATTTCCAAATGTTGGAAAATCAACGCTGTTATCAGTGGTCACAAAAGCGCGTCCAAAGATTGCAAATTATCATTTTACGACGATTATTCCTAATTTAGGCGTGGTTGAATGGCGGAATTTTGAACCGTTTGTTATTGCCGATATTCCAGGTTTAATTGAAGGTGCTCATGAAGGAACAGGTCTTGGTGATCAGTTTTTAAGGCATGTTGAACGAACAAAACTATTGATTCACCTTCTTGATGCCTCTGGAAGTGAAGGACGAGATCCGTTAGAAGATTTTAATTCAATTAATTATGAACTTGAAAAATACAATAAAAAATTAGCACAACGAGTTCAAATTGTTGCTCTAAATAAAGTTGATTTATTATTAGGTGACGATGAAGTAAACCAGTTAAAAGAAAAAATTGAGGCTTTGGGTTACGAAGTATTTATTATTTCTGCAGTAACAAGTCAAGGAATTAATGAATTATTGAGTCGGACTATCCAGCTCCTTGATGAAATTGGTGAAGTTGAACCAATTTTTGATGTCGAAGAAGTCAAAGAAAAAATATATGAACCCGAATTTAAAACAAATGCCTTTACAATTGAAAAAATAGACGGTGTCTATGTTGTTGAAGGGAAATTCTTAGAACGTTTAATTAATTCGGTTAACTTTGAAGATTTAGATTCCATCGGATTTTTCCAACGCGTGCTAAAAGATAAGGGCGTATTTGTAGAATTAGAAAAGATGGGCATAAAAGACGAAGAAATTGTTCGATTAGACGAAATAGAATTTGAATATTTTAGATAGATTTTATTTATCAAGATATGATATACTACCAGAAAGAAAGTTGAGAAAATATGTTAACAAGTAAACAAAGAAGCTATTTAAAAAAACTTGCTATTGATCTTCCCGATATTATTCATATTGGAAAAGATGGGATTACCCCACAAGTTATTTTACACACACGAGATGCAATCATAGCAAGAGAGCTTATCAAAGGAAAAGTACAAAAGAATTCTCTTGTAGGGATTGATGAGGCCGCACAAGAACTTGCTACGATTACAAAGTCTGAAATTGTTTGTACGATTGGGAATAAGTTTATTTTATACAAAAAAAACTTATTAAAAACGAAGATTGAAGTGCCGTCAGCCAATGAAAAAAAAGCGAAACGAATCAAACGAAAATCAACTGGTACTTTAAGAAAAGTTTGAGTCATAAAGTAAAGGATTAAAATGAAGGAAAAAATTGGTCTCCTTGGTGGAAGTTTTAACCCAATTCATACTGGACATCTTTTGTTGGCAGAATCAGCAAGAGATCAATTTGAGTTGGATAAAATTCTATTTATTCCAACTGGAAACAATCCTTTTAAAATTTCAAATGATGAAATTTCAAAAGAACATCGATTAAAAATGGTCAAGTTGGCAATTGCTAATAATTCGTATTTTGATATCTTAACAGATGAGATTGAACAAATAGGGGTAACATATACCATTGATACAATTAATAAAATAAAAAAAATATTTCCCGAAAGCGATTTTTATTTTATTACTGGAGCAGATTTAATGTTTGAAATTACCCTTTGGAAAAGGGCACCTGAATTATTAAAGGCCGTTAAGTTTATTACAACCTTTAGGCCAGGATATAGTCATGAAAATTTAGATCAACGGATTAAAGAACTCCAGGAAATTTATGATGCAACAATATTTAAATTATACACAACAGAAATGGATATTGCTTCTTCTGATATACGTTCACGCATAAAAAACGAGTATTCAATTCGTTATTTATTACCTGAACAGGTTGAAGATTATATTTATAAAGAAAATTTGTATCTTCCAAATTTATGCTTAGAGGTAAGTGATGAAACAAACGACAATTGAAGCGCAATTAAAAAAAGAATTATCAGCAAAACGGTATTGTCATACAATAGGTGTGGTAGAATCAGCATTAAGTTTAGCAAAACGATACCGTTGTAATTTAGATCAAGCATCAACAGCTGCCTTATTACATGATTGCGCAAAAAATTTTTCATCTAAAGAACTTATTGACTATGCAGATAAAAATAAAATAAAAACAGATCGTATTACATTAATTGAACCTCAATTGCTTCATGGTCCAGTTGGCGCAATTGTCGCTAAAACAACCTATAATATTGAAGAAAAAGAAATATTAAATGCGATTCGTTATCATACAACAGGACGTAAAAATATGTCTAAGTTAGAAAAAATTATTTATTTAGCAGATTTTATTGAACCCGGTCGAGTATATCCAGGTGTTGATGAATTGCGTAAGTTAGCATTTGTTGATTTGGATCGTGCTGTTATTAAAGCGCTCACCAATACAATCTGTTATGTTGCAAGTCTTAATGGTCTTATTCATGAGCGGACCATTAAAGCAAGAAATGATTTATTAATAAAAGAAATGAAAAGAAAGTAGGTGATTGTTATTAATCCTGATGAATTTGCAAAAAAAATTACAAGTTGGATTGAAGAAAAAAATGGATTTGAAATAGAAGCGATTGATATTACTGAAAAATCAAGCATCGCAAATTACTTTGTGATTGCAAGTGGTAATTCCGAACGTCAAGTCAAGGCGATTGCAGATAATATTGAAAAAGAAGCAAAAGACTTAGAAATTTTCCCTAAAGGAATTGAAGGTCGTCGAGAAGGACGCTGGATTTTATTAGATTATTATGATGTTATTGTTCATGTTTTTCATACAGAAGATCGTAGCGTTTATAATTTAGAAAAATTATGGAATGAAACGGAAGTCATATCATAAATCAAATGAGTTGCTAAATTTGGAGGTGGATTTAAATTTTTATTGAAATTGAAGATTTGCGAAAAGATTTTATGCTGGGTAAAACTACGATTAATATTTTAAAAGGTATTAATTTAACAATTAAAAAAGGTGAAATGGTGGCACTTCTTGGTCCTTCTGGATCTGGAAAATCCACCTTTTTAAACGTTATTGGTGGTTTGTTACCACTAACATCAGGTCATGTAAAAATTAAAGAATTTAATATTAGTGAAATGACAGAAAATGAGTTATGCCTTTTTAGACGAGAACATCTCGGATTCATTTTTCAGTCATACAATTTAATTTCTACCATGACGGCACTGGAGAATGTTGCATTAGCACTTACTTTTGCTGGAGTTCCGAAAGAAATTCGAACTAAAAAAGCCCAAGAAGCTCTTGAAATTGTAGGATTGCTTGATCGAATGGGACATAAACCAAGCGAACTTTCAGGCGGTCAGCAACAACGTGTGAGTATTGCAAGAGCTCTGGTAAATCATCCAGAAATAATATTAGCCGATGAACCAACAGGTAATTTAGATTCAAAAACAAGTGATGATATTATGCAAATGATTTCGCAATTAAATCAAAAAGCGAATCAAACCTTTGTTATTGTCACCCATGACCCTGAAGCAACAAAATATTGCAGTAAGGTTATTCATATGCGCGATGGTATTATTGAACGAACTGAAAATCAACGCCAATTAGTGAAAGAAATGGAGTTTATGAATGAAAATTAAAATTGCTACAATAACACTTATTATTAGTTTATTATTGTTTTTTGGTACATCTCTTGGTGTTGTTGCAGCACCAGATCAACCGCTATTGCAAATTAGTTCTGTATCTTTTACACCTGAAACAGTATCACCAGGCGCAGAATTTAAAATGCTCATAACCCTAACGAACCATGGCTATTATGATGCTCATAATATCACATTAGATATTTTATCAGTAGCAGGAGCACCCGATTTAGGAGTGTTTTCTATGGTTGGTAGTGGCAGTCATTTTTTTATTGAAGAAATCCCTTCAGAAGAAAGTGCAACGATTGAAATTCCTATGGTTGCAGCACCAACGGCTGAAGCAAAAAATTACAATTTGAATATTCAAATGCAGTGTGAAACCAGTGGTGGAACAGTCTATGATTTTAACGAAACGGTTGGAATTTTTGTAAATGAAAGTAACTCAATGTCGATTATTGCATCTGATCGTATAACCTTAGGGCGAAATGAAGAAGAAAATAATGAAGTAACCTTTGAAATTGCAAATTTTGGTTCAAATCCTGTTCGAGGTGTTCAAATGGACATAGTGAGTGACGGTTTGAGTTTCGAACCAAATTATGAATATTTTGGAACCTTTGAAAAAGATGATAATGATGATTTTACGACAATGGTAACTTTTGAAAACCCAGGCGACTATCCGACAAAAATCGTAGTCAAATATTTGGATAGTTTTAATAATAAACGATCAATTGAACGGGATATTACAATCATTGTACCTGAAGATCAAATAGATAAGACAACCTCGGATGAATCATCTGGTTTTGAAAAATTTCTCAGACGTTTGTTTGGGATTAATGGGTAATGGGGTGAAATCGTGAATAAAGGAGAACTCCTGCATTTATCATGGGAGAATCTTTGGCGAATGAAATTTCGAACCATTTTAACAATCATTGGAGTTGTAATTGGTACCGCATCGATTATTGTTATGGTTTCTATTGGAAATGGCGCCCAAAGAAGCATTACAGAAGAACTCTCAGGGATTGGATCAATAACAACATTACAAGTTTATCAAGATTTAGGATCTGCAGGAATGGGATTTCAAGATCTTCCGCAAGGAAAAAAAACAGATAATGCTATTCTTAATGATGACGCGATAAAAGATATCAATAAAATTAATAATGTGGTTGCTGTAACACCCGTTGTTAATTTAAGCGGTGCAGAAATTGAAGTTGATCGAGAACAATATAGTGTGTCGTTAATGGGCGTCGATTATGGTGTCCTAAGTGATATGCGATATGAAACAACAAGTGGCAAAAAACCAGGACAAAATGATACAAACTCAGTGATATTAGGAAAAGAAGTCTTATCATCCTATGAATTCACATCAGAAGGACCAAAAGAGCAAGCAGCGAGCGTTTCACTAGAAAATTTAATTGGAAAAAAAATTAATTTAACGGTAAAAAAAATCGGAAATGATGGTGAAGAAGAATTCTATAGCATTAAAATAAAAGTGTCAGGGGTTTTAGAATCAACCGGTGGGTCTGAAGATTATTCAATTATTGCAGATCATAACTTGGTAATGGATTTAAATGAATGGCAAAGTGGGAAAATAATAAATGTTAAAAAACAAGGCTATTCAGAAGTATTAGTAACCGCGGAAGATTCAAGTGTCGTTAATCAAATTACATTAGATATTGAAGACCTTGATTTTACTGTTTTTTCAATGCAACAGATTTTAGATTCATTAGGGAGCGTTTTTAAAATGCTACAAATTCTTTTAGGAGGAATTGGCGCAGTAGCATTGCTAGTTGCGTGTATTGGTATTATTAATACCATGACCATGTCAATTTATGAGCGAACACGAGAAATTGGAATCATGAAAGTTATTGGGGCTTCAATTTCAGATATTCGCAATATGTTTATTGCAGAAGCAACAATGATAGGATTAATTGGAGGGATTGTTGGGATTATTATTAGTTTTCTTCTTTCGATTTTGATTAATTTTATTGCAGGATTTTTCGTTCCAGGTGGTGCCACAATCTCTTATATTACACCGGGATTAGTTATTTTTGCATTGCTTTTTTCTGCGATTGTTGGACTATTGTCCGGCGTAAGACCAGCGATAAAAGCAGCGAACCTGAGTTCATTAGATGCAATTAGAAGTGAATAAAGAAGGGAAGAAAAATGAAATATTTAAATTTATTTATCCATCCAACACGATTTTTTAAAATAATAAAAGAACAAGAAAAAATATCGTTTATCATTCCAATTATCATTTTTGTGATTATTGCAATACTGACAGGTTTTACAGCAGGAAAAACAATCACAACAATGGGATTGCCAGATGATCAAATGGGTGCGATTAAAGCAGCAGCGATTGGTATGGGTATATTTTCCACACTCATTGGTTTAGCTATTGGACTTTTTATAAAAGCGGGGATTTTTCACTTTGTTTTAAAAAAAATGAAGGGGATTGCTAATTTTAAATCATGCGTTTATGTAATTGGAATAAGTTTTTTTCCTAAAATTTTCCAAGGAATACTCAATCTTGTTTTTTTCAAACCCATTAATATGGATGCAATCTATGAATTTGATATGCTAACAGTATTATCCAATTCGTTAAATGTATTTAATCTATGGCAAATTGCACTTACCATTGTTGGATTAAGCATTATGTATGAAATATCATACCGTAAAACAGCTATTCTTGTCATCGGATTTGAAGTTGTAGCAGCAGGATTTTCGATTGCGACAACGTTATTAACGGCTGGAGCAATGCCAAAAATATAAATAAAAAAATGGTTGGAGTGTCAAAAGTAATTTTGATAAGATTTACACACAAGATCTTGACTGAAAGCGCGTTTTAAAATCAATATATTGTATGCTGAATGGCGTAATTTGAGTTTTGACACCCTAACCATGCTTACTAAAAAACTTTTAAC
>LGOV01001346.1_pt4 | contig 47476 bp, 42 predicted proteins | sample 469881 | NCBI WGS metagenome assembly LGOV01 (sample SAMN03857199, study PRJNA290197) | marine sediment metagenome | biome: marine cold seep biome; feature: cold seep; material: marine sediment; isolation source: sample #5579, elevator 3A push core 41 containing 12 cm of sediment... ...
GATCTTAGTGTTGATGAAAATGGTCATGGAAGAATAGAAAAAATATCCTTTGAAGCCTATAATGAAAAAATAATACTTGTTCAGTAGATGCTATATAGTTATAAGTCCTGTGATATATATGTAAACGACTACATCACAGGAATGACAGCAGCAGAATTTGCAAGAATTTTAATATATTAGTGACCAAAATGTTCATTACCTCAGGATGGATAATAGTTGATGAGTTAATTCAGATAGTGTTTATTTAGTCATGACGAAGATTTCTCAAAGCAGACGAAAATTAACTAGATTTCAAATGACATAAAAGTAAAAAAAGCCGAATAGATACACCGAGAAAATACAAAAGGATGTAATAAAAAAAAGGTGGTATAAACAAATGAAAAAATATATTTTAAGTATTGATCAGGGAACTACCAGTATTCGCGCAATTTTCTTTAATCATGATGGTGATATTGTCAGTGTACAGGCAAAAGAATTTGCTCAGTTTTACCCTGATTCTGGTTGGGTTGAGCAGGATCCGATGGAAATGTGGGCTGTTACTATTGAAGTCATCCAGAAAGCAATGACAAAATCTAATATTAAAGAAGAAGAAATCGAAGCCATCGGAATCACGAATCAGCGCGAGACATCCATTGTATGGGATAAAAAAACAGGAGAGCCTGTCTATAATGCAATCGTATGGATGGATAGAAGAACTGCAGATTACTGCATACAACTAAAAGCAGATGATCCCAAAATCGAAGATATAGTAAGAAATAAAACAGGATTAATGATTGATTCATATTTTTCAGGGACAAAAGTAAGATGGATTCTGGATAATGTTGAAGGTGCAAGAGAAAAAGCGGAAAAAGGTGACCTGCTTTTTGGAAACGTTGACACCTGGATTATGTGGAAACTTACCGGTGGTAAAACGCACGCCACAGATTATAGTAATGCTTCCAGAACGTTGATGTATAATATTAACGATTTAAAATGGGATGAAGAGTTACTGAAACTTTTTAATGTGCCTGCTAGTATGCTACCAAAAGTTCAAGAAAGCAGTGGTCATTTCGGTGTTACTGCAGAGATATTCAAATGTGCAATCCCAATTACCGGTGATGCCGGAGATCAACAGGCAGCTACGTTTGGACAATGCTGTTTCAAAAAAGGGATGGCAAAATATACCTATGGTACAGCTGGGGTTATGACGGTAAATATTGGTGAAAAACCATTTTTATCAAACAACGGTTTAACCACCACCATTGGTTGGGGACTTAATGGAAAGGTTGAATATCTTTTGGAAGCGGTTGCCTTCTCAGCAGGTTCAGCAATTCAATGGCTACGTGATGAGATGGATATGTTGGATGAATCTCCTGATTCTGAATATTTTGCTTTAAAAACGAAAAAAAGCAATTGTGGTGTTTATTTTATCCCAGCATTTACTGGTTTATGTGCACCCTATTGGAATTCCTATGCTCGAGCATCAATCGTTGGGATCGAACGAGGAACAACGAAGAATAACATTATTAGAGCTGTTCTTGAATCATTAGGTTACCAGACAAGAATGATGTATGATGCATTTTCAGAAGATTTAGGGGAACGTTTATCAATATTAAAAGTTGATGGGGGAGCTTGTAATAATAACTTGTTGATGGAATTTACAGCTAATATTACTAATGTTGATATCGAAAGACCAGATAATACTGAAACTACAGCAGCTGGTGTTGCATATTTGGCTGGTTTGGCAGTAGGATTTTGGAAAGATCAGGATGAAATCGTACAGAAAATAACAGTTGATCGAGTATTCAATCCAGAAATGGCTGAAGAGTTCCGAGAAGAACTTTACAAAGGTTGGAAGCGTGCGATCAATGCAAATCTTGAATGGGCAAATGATCGATAGACGGTACTTTAAATAAATAGGAAATTGGGTTGCGTTTACATGTGACCGCATCTAAATGCAACCCAAATAAAACTACGGAGGTAGACGCCATGAAGACAGATATCTTAATAATTGGCGGTGGTGTAATTGGAGCTTCGATTGCCCATCGGCTGGTAAAATACAATCTAGATATTATCTTGGTAGAAAAAGCAAGTGATGTTTGTATGGGGACAAGTAAAGCAAACACGGCTATGATTCATAGTGGTTTTAATATTGATCGTGGCACATTAAAAGGTAAGTTAGTGTTAGAAGCAAAAGAAATGATTAAGGAATTATGTGAAGATTTAAACGTCGATTTAGTTAAGCCACTGGGTTCAATAACAGTAGGGTTTGAAGAAACTGATTTGGATAAAATGAATAAAAATCTTAAAAACGGACTTAAAAACGGTATTCAAGGAATGAGAATGCTCAACAAAAAAGAATTATTTGAGATGGAACCACACTTAAATCCAGATGCGAAATATGGACTGTTCGAACCTGAAACTGGAATTATTAATCCTTTTGAATACACAGTAGCACTTGCTGAGAATGCAGTTATTAATGGTGCAAAAGTTATGTTAGATACAGAAGTTTTGGATATTATGATTGAAAATAAAACCATAAAAGGTGTTAAAACAAATAAAGGAATAATTGAAGCAAAGGTAATAATCAATGCAGCTGGACTATATGCAGATAAAATTGCAGGAATGGTTGAAACCATTGATTTTGAAATTATACCAAGAAAAGGGCAATATTTTTTATATGATAAAAAATGGGGAGATATATTAACCTATACAATTTATTCAGCGCCAACGAAGGTTTCAAAAGGAATGATTGTTGTACCGACCATTGATAACAATATTTTGGCAGGATCAAATGCGGAAGTTGTTGACGAAAAAACTGATTTAAAAACAACTCAAGAAGCTTTAGATTATATTTATACAAGTACGATTTCACATTTATTTCCAGAGTTACCAAGAATGGGTGATGTGATCACGACGTTTACCGGCTTGAGAGCAGCAAGTACGAATGAAGATTTTATTATCGAACCCGCAAAAACGATAAGTGGTTTTATAAATGTAGCAGGAATTCAATCACCAGGATTAACTTCAGCACCTGCAATAGCACGAATGGTTGAAGGCTTGGTCCGCGAACAAAATAAAGATTTGGATTTTTCACCAAAAGATCATTATGAAAAAGGACGACAGGCTCCGGTTATACTTGGGGAATTATCCTATGAAGAAAGAACTGTATTAATTGAACAAAATCCAGACTACGGAGAAATCATTTGCAGATGCGAATCAATAAGCAAAGGTGAAATAAAAGATGCAATACATCGACCGATTCCTGCGACAAATATGGATGCTATCAAACGTCGGGTCAGAGCAGGCATGGGACGTTGTCAGGGTGGGTTTTGTGGTCCTAAAGTATTGGCGATATTAAGTGACGAAATGAAAATATCTCCTCTTGAGGTAACTCAAAAAGGAAATAAATCCTTTGTGTTGACTTCCAAAAATAAAGAACTGTCTTTTGAAGAAGGAGATAGAAGCTATGAAAAAATTTGAATATGATTTGATTATTGTGGGTGGAGGTCCAGCAGGTCTGGCAGCGGCATTGGAAACCAAAAAAAACGGCGTCAAAAAAATCTTGATTTGTGAAAGAGCTCCTTATTTAGGAGGAATTCTTCAGCAATGTATACATAATGGTTTTGGTCTACAATATTTTAAAGAAGAATTGACTGGGCCTGAATATGCGAGTCGTTTTATTGAAGAAGTAGAGAATTCAGAGATCGACGTGAAACTTGGAACGATGGTAATGGAAATTCTTGAAAATAAAAGAATGATTGCGGTTAATCGTAAAGATGGTATGTTTGAAGTAAGTACAAAAGCATTAATATTGGCAATGGGATGCAGAGAAAGAACACGTGGTGCTATAACCATACCAGGAAGTCGCCCTTCAGGGATTATGACTGCTGGAACGGCTCAAAGTTATGTCAATTTAGAAGGGTATATTCCAGGAAAGGAAATCGTAATTTTAGGGTCTGGAGATATTGGTCTTATCATGGCGAGACGATTAACGTTGGAAGGGGTTAATGTCAAAGGTGTTGTCGAATTGATGCCGTACTCAACAGGGCTTATACGTAACAAAGTACAATGTTTGGATGATTTTGGTATTCCGCTACTATTGAGTCATTCGATTATTGAAATTCATGGAAAAGAAAGACTTGAAGGAGTTACCGTTGCAGAAGTTGATGAAAAACTAAAACCAATTCCAGGCACTGAGCAATATGTAAGTTGTGATACCTTGCTTTTATCGGTTGGATTGATTCCTGAAAATGAGCTATCTGACAAACTAGGATGTGAAATTGATCCGGTTACTAGAGGTCCTGTAGTGAATGAAAAACGGATTACGAATATACCATGGGTTTTTGCATGCGGTAATGTTTTGCATGTGCATGATTTAGTGGATAATGTCACTCAGGAGGCAGAAATTGCGGGGAAAGCAGCAGCTGAATTTATCAATAACAAAGAGATTACAGAGGAAAAAGAAATAAAGATTACCCATGATAAAAATATTGGTTATATGGTACCGCAACATATTGATGCATTAAATAGCTCAGAAAAAATTATTAAACTTTTCTTGCGGGTAAAGAACCCTGATGAAAATGTTCGAATAAATGTCAAGGATAACTTTGATAAGACGTTACTCAGCCTTAAAAAATCAATCGTAGAACCGGGAACAATGGTAACGTTTAATTTACCAAGAAAGTTTGTGACTGGGGATACATCATCAATTGACATCTCAATTTCTAAAGAACTCGTATAAGGGAGAATCGAATGGAGGTGAAAAAGCATGGATGAAACAAGAATAATTTGTATTGGTTGTCCAAAAGGATGTCATTTAAAAATCGCACACATTGGTAAAGAAATTCAGGAGATCTCTAATTATGATTGTAAAATAGGTTTGGAATATGCGAAGACTGAATTTACAGAACCAAAAAGGATTATTACAACAACTGTAAAATTAAAATCTGGGATATTGCCGTTTGTACCTGTAAAAACAAAAGAGCCTGTTGATAAAGAAAAGATATTTGAAATTATGAAAGTGATAAACGGATTAGAGATTGAATCGCCGGTTAAGGTTGGAGATATAGTTGTGTCAAATATCGCAGAAACTGGCGTGGATTTAGTATGTACCCGAAACATAAAAAAAGCTTCTTAAGCAAGGAAAGGATGTTCAAATGAAGTATTATATTCGTTTAATAGACGTTGAAGAAACTAAAAGACCCGATTATACGAGCTTCTATCTTGTTAATGAAGAGAATGGTTGTGCTGCAGGATGCAAAACTGCATAAGTTATCATTTCAAAATAGCGTATCCAAGACCACAGATCCATGAGGATCAGGAAGGTTTTTTGGTTCTGGAAGGAATAGGATGGGCAAAGGTTGGGGATCAGGAATTTAGGATTGAACTCGAAACTTCATTTATTGTACCAGCTGGCGTGGAGCATTCAATAAGAAGAGATAAAGATTCAAAATCAGTAAAAGTGTTTTGGCTTCATGAGTCTATAGCTTAAATGTCTTGAAAAGTTGTGTCTAAACTTTTTAATGTGAGATGGCTTAACGTTTAATAGTAAATGGTTATTTTCTTAATGGAAGGATATTGTACAAGCCTTTAAATGATTAAATAGCTCATGGTATTAATAAAATAATTATGAGTTGATAGTCAATTCAGAAGTAGTCTTTTTGTATGCAACAACTAAGCATAACTACTTATGACATGTTTTTGCCGTCAATGGAATGGTTGAATATGAAAATGAAATTAAAAGCCTTGTATAGCATGAGACAATCAGAAAAATGATTGGGAAATTAGACCATATTTGTAATTAAATATTAAAAAATTTTATTGAAAGGATAATTTTGAATATGATTAACATTAGTTTGGATAATAAAGTAGTTATTGTCACAGGAGCATCGCATGGAATTGGGCGGGCAATAGCATTAAAAATGGCTGAAGCTGGTTGTTTTGGACTAGTTATTAATGATTTGAAAATAGATGCTTCTGCTGAGTTATTACGGAAAGAAGCTGAAGCATTTGGAGCAAACGTCTTAATGTCAGAAGGAGACGTGAGCAATGAAGACTATATAAAAAGTCTTATTGATACAACCGTTAAAAAGTGGGAACGATTGGATGTTATGATAAATAATGCTGGGATTGCCAAAGCAAATGATTTGTTTGCAACAACCGGTGAAGATTGGGATCTGGTCATCAATGTGAATATGCGCTCAGTTTTCTTAGGAATGAAATATACAGCTGAATATATGAAAGTCCATGGCGGTGGTTGTATCATAAACATGGGTTCAATAGCGGGTATAACCGGTGGTAGCACTAGCCCGGATTATGGAGCTTCAAAAGCAGGAATTCTTGCATTAACAAAATACGGTGCTAAACTATTAGCAAAGTATGGAATAAGAGTGAATGCATTGGCACCTGGAACCATAAATACAGATATGATTGAAAGAAATTTTCGAAACTTGGATGATGAAGCTCGCGAAAAACGTTTATCAGCGATTCCAATGGGGAGGATGGGTAATCCAGAAGAAGTTGCTAATGTAGCATTATTTTTCGCCTCTGATCTATGCAGCTTTATAACAGGGGATTCGCTTATGATTACAGGAGGAAGAAATACTTAATACTATTTGGCTTATAATCAAAATTTAACCCACTGGATTATACAATCCTGAAGGGATTAAATAGATTTTCAATATCATTTCATTACCAGGGAGGTAAATTATGAACACAAAACCTTGTTTTATTGGATTTGATTGCGGTACCATGGGTACAAAGGTAGCATTGTATGATGTTGACGGAGTTTGTCTTGCGGAAGCTTTTTCAGAAAATGAATTTTCTTATCCACATCCAGGTTGGGTAGAAATGGATGCAATGAGTTACTTTGAAAACATTGTAAATGGGATTACTGAATGTCTCCAAAAGTCAGGTGTACCAGGTTCAGCGGTAAAGGGAATATCATCGAGTGGAATAGTTGATGGTACTGTACCTATTGATGATGATTTTAATCCAGTTGGGCCATTTATTCCATATCTTGATATGCGTGCACAAAAAGAAGCGGCTGAAATCAATGAAACTTGCGAACCAATTTGGGTAGAAGAAAGCGGAAAATCAGGAATTGGACCTGATTGCGTACCTATGGTTTTAAGATGGTTATACAAGAATAATGTTCCTTATGTAGAAAAAGCTAAAAAATTTCTTAATATCTCACCTTTTGTAACTGGAAAATTAGGCGGATTTAAATCGAAAGATGCCTATGTCGATTGGTCGATGGGTTCAGGTTGGTTGGTAGGCTTTGACCTAAAAAACAACTGTTGGTCTGAACGTCAATTCAAAATGTTTGAAGTTCCAATGGATGTATTGCCTAAGATTGTAGCACCTTGGGAAGTAGTGGGTACGGTATGTAAAGAAGTTGCCGAACGTACTGGTTTAAAAGAAGGGACACCACTTGTCGCAGGGGCAGGGGATCTCATGGTTTCAACACTTGGAGCTGGTGTTGTTGGTGCAGGACAAGCTTTTGATGTTGCAGGAACGGCATCGATCATGACATTTATTACTAAAGACATTAGTGCTGCTGTAAATAATCCAGTACTTGTTACAAGCAAACATATCTTTCCAGATGAACTTTGTTTATGGGGATGCTTATCTTCTGGTGGATTTTCAAGGGGTTGGTATAGAGACGGTATTTTGAATTTAAAAGGTATATCTGCGGCCTATCCAATGATGGATACTTTGGCAGATAGCGTTCCTCCTGGAGCACTTAACATGCTTTTTGCACCATACCTTACTGGAACGATGACACCTTCTTGGCCTGATGCAAAGGGAACATTTATGGGTTTGACACCAAACCATAATCAGGCACATATTTGGCGTTCAATGATGGAATCAGTTGCATATGAATATCTTATGTTCCTAAGATCATTGGAAGATCAAGGTGTTTATTATGACCGTGTTATTGGCGTTGGTGGCGGGGCAAAATCGGCAATATGGAATCAGATCAAATCTGATATGCTTAATGTACCTTATACCCTTATTTCAACGCAAGATACAGGCGCTCTTGGAAATTGTGTTATAGCAGCTCACGGAACTGGATATGTATCTGATATGATACAAACAGTTAAAAAATGGTCGAAGGAAGTGCGTACATTCGAGCCAAGACCTGAATATAACGATTTTTACAAAAAGGTATTTGAAGTACGACAGGAAATCTTTAATGGTCCTTTGACTGAAATATTCCAAATGTGGTCACAACTTGAGGCGATTAAACCACCTAAATAAGTTTTTTAAAAAAACTGAAATTTGAGTTTATTCCAGTATCGATAAACAAGTTGCTTGAATAAGCTCTTTTCATTATATTTTCAAAGTAGTATCAATCTTTTTGTGTATTGTCTAATGGTGCTTTTTTTATTTTCTTATTGACGATACATAAAAAAATGGATATCACATTGAATTTTATCATCTGTTTTGTGAAGTTATGATATAATGAATAGTAATCATAACCCATCATGCGTATGTATGATGGGTTATGATAGTAAAAGTGAGGTGACAACCACGAGTTATGTCAATAGGGAAGAGCGTATTAAGCATGCTCGAAAAAATCATTATGCAGTAGGTATATTTACCTTCAGCAAAGAAAATACAGACAAAAATGATCCGTTGAATTGGATGCTTTCACATAAGAAGAAGTCAAAAAAGTAATGAGAGAGTTTATTCGGTTTTTTAATGTGATGAATTAGAGAGGTAATATAATGACGACACAACCAAATTATGTAGTAGATTTACATAGTCATACCACACGATCCGATGGGGCAGATACACCTCAAGAATTTATTTCCAATGCAGCATATTTGGGGATGAAAGTAATTGTAATGACAGATCATGATGTGCTACCACCTGATTTAATCGATGTGAATGGCGTGATGGTAGATCCGGTTCTTTATGCGAAAAAAAAAGGAATGAAATTGATTCCTGGAATTGAATTTTCCTGTGAAACGCAGGTAGAGGATGTCCATGTTGTTGTACTGGGATGTGATTATACCAATCCAAAGTTAAAGGAAATTAATCTGGAAATTGTTGAGAGTAAGATTTTTTCCTATCAAAAACTTTTAGGTGTTTTAGCGAAGAAGGGTTTTAACATAACATGGGAAGAGGTATTGAACTATGATGATATTCCCAGAAAGCCTGAAGATGTTCAGAAAAAAAATATTTTCAATATCATGGCTGAAAAGGGTTATTCGAAAACTTGGAGTGATGCAAAATTACTAATAAGAAACAACCCGGCATTCAAAGTAGATCGAGAAAAACCAGATCCAATTGATATTATCAACGTTGCTCATGAAAGTGGCGGTATCGCAATATTGGCTCATCCCTATTTGATTGATGAAATAGTTACAACTAAAAAAGCAACTATGTCCAGGGCAGAATACATTGATAGACTGATTGATGCCGGATTGGATGGCATTGAAGCCAGCTATACTTATGATAAGACTACTTACAATGGTCCGCTTACAAAAGAAGAGATCATCAGTCAGATTAAAGCAGATTATAGTGGACGTCTAAAGATTATTTCAGGTGGTTCCGATTATCATGCAGACTATAAAAAGACAGATAAAAGAGTCAGAAGCATTGGTGAATGTGGAATTACACTGGATTATTTTAACAATAATGAACTTTTGAGAAATCTTTAAGAGGCTTCTTAAAAGAATAAAAACGTTTAATGGAGGCTAGCCATGATCATAAAAAATAAAGATTCCAAGGTATATGAATATGTAATTTTTGATTTAGATGGTACACTGGTGGATTCCTGTCCGGATATTATTGAAGCCGTCAAGTATATTATCGATCGTTATGGTTTTGAGGAGAAAGAGGATGCTTTTATCCGAAGCTGTATCGGTGGAGGAACTAAAAATGTTCTGATCAAATCCTTGGGGAAAGATAAAGAATTGCTTATCGATCAAGAAATATTGCCACTTTTTGTGGAATATTACACGAATAACTGCGATAAAATGACATTTGCCTATGCCGGAGTAGAAGAAACACTAGAATATTATAAACAACAAGGCAAAGCGTTGTCAGTGGCGACTTTTAAAATCCGAAGTGCCACAGAAAAGATACTGAAAACACTGAAACTCTATGATTATTTTGATATTTTGGTAACTGCTGATGATGTTGAAAACCCAAAACCTAATCCGGAATGTATTAATAGTATTATAGAGTTTTATAATTGTGAGAAAGCACAGGCAATTATGATTGGTGATACAAAGAACGATTATCTTACAGGAAACAACGCTGGTATTGATGTTTGCGGTGTAACCTATGGTTATGGCGATCCTGAAGCGATAAGAGCTTTAAATCCAACCTATGTTATTGACAGAATGGAAGAGCTTAGAAAAGTTGTTTTATAAAGATAAAATATATAGGAGGTATTAGTAATGGTTGATTTATCGAAAATGAATAAGAAAGATCTCGGAAAATGTTTTGATCATTCGGTGTTGCCTAAAAACACCACTGAAGCTGATATTCGATCAGGTTGTCGTGAAGCGGTTGCATATAATTGTGCGGCATTCTATTCAGCGACACCATACTGGACACCAGTGGTTTGTGAAGAATTAGCCGGAACGGATCTGCTTGTTGGAACTGGTTTAGATTTTCCATTTGGTGCATCATCGGCAATCGTAAAAGCATTTGAAACAGAACAGGCGGTAAAAGCTGGATGTACTGTTTTGGATATCGTCATGAATGTCGGAGCATTAAAGGACAAGAAGTATGATGTGATCAAAGGTGAATTAGAATCTTTTAAAAAAGCAGCCCAGGGGAATATCACCAAATGTATTATGGAAGTTTGCTATTTAACCGATGAGGAAATTGCGACTGCTTGTAAGTTGATCGCAGAAGTCGGAATTAATTATGCAAAAACTTCAACCGGTCAGTTTGATGGTCCGAGCATGGATCAGTTTTTAGTGATGAAAAAAACGTTAGTTGGAACGAATATTAAGTTAAAGGTTGCCGGAGTAAAATTTCCCAGACCACAAAATGCTTATGCTTTCATTTTAGCTGGAGCCGAACTTATTGGGACTCGGTCGGCGCCTGAAATCATAAATGCTTTGGACCAAATGCGTGAAATTGGTTTAGTTCCTCAATATGCAGGTTAAATAAATTAGAAATAAGTTTTATTTTGAACGTTGGATGAGAAATCCCTTTTGATTGAGCATAATATCTAAAATTTTAAATAGGTTAATTATATTATTTAAGAGGAGAATTTGACAATGAGTAAATATTTGATTGGTATTGATGTTGGCACAACAGGTACAAAAGCAATGATTCTTAATAAAGAAGGAAAAATCTTTGGAACAGGGTATGGAGAATATCCATGTAACTATCCAAATCCTAATTGGGTTGAACAGGATGTTGATTTATTGGTTGAAGAAACTTATAAAGCCTGCAAAATGGCGGTCATCTCATCCGGATTAGATCCTAAGGATATTGAAGCGGTGGGATTCTCGTGCCAGCGAGCTACGTTTACTTTGGTTGATAAAAATAACGAAGCGATCGAAAATATTTTTTATGGTTGGCAGGATAATCGTGGAGCAGATATTTTGGAAGAAGCGATGAGTCTCGTAGATCCAGATACTTTTTTTAAAAGTACTGGAATGCCCATGACTCCAACGTTTACATTTAGTAAATTGTTTTGGCTAATGAAAAATCGCCCAGAACTCTATGCGAAAACAAAATATATAGCGATGATGCCCGAATATATCCAATATTGCTTTGGTGCAGAAGATTTCTATTGTGAAATGACAAATGCTTGTACTTCTGGTTATTTTAATCCCAATACAATGGATTGGGCAGACGATATTATTGATGCCTTGGGGATTGATAAAACCAAACTTCCTAAATTAGTTAAACCAGGAGATGTTGTTGGAAAAATAACGCCAATTATTGCAGAAAAAACTGGATTAGCCGTTGGAACACTTTTAGTTGCTGGCAGTGGCGATCAACAATGTGCAGCAATTGGTGCAGGTGTTATCGAAGATGGATATGCATCATTAACACTGGGAACAGCTGGTCTATTGGTAGTTGGAACAGAAAATCTAGTTTTGGAAGATGTCCCAGGAGTGATGGTAACCTCATCAGCATCGTTAGGATTGCTTAATCTTGAAGGAATCCAACTGGGGGCTGCTAGTAGTTATCGTTGGGTAAGGGATGAATTGGCAGAAGTCGAAATGGCCTTAGGAAAAAAAATTAATGTTGATCCATATGAGCTTATGGATTACCATATTCAAAGAAGTCCTGTTGGTTCAAAGGGTATTGTGTTCATGCCATTTCTTACAGGAGCAGGTTATCCATATTGGAATCCAGAGGCTAAAGGTATTTTTGCTGGACTTACTTTTTCCCATACCAAAAGCGATATGATGCGTGCTGTTATGGAAGGTATCACCTTGGAGAGTAAAGATATGTATGAAACCATGAAAAAATCGGGAGTGATATTGAAACAAGTGGCGATCACGGGTGGAGCCACAAAATCCGAAGCGTGGCGACAAATTATTGCAGATATGTTTGGGGTTCCAATTCGGAAACTTGAAATATCGGATGCGACCATTGTTGGTGCTGCGGTTATAGCAGGTGTTGGTGCAGGATGGTTTAAGGATGTGACTGAAGGTGTTAATTCGATGGTTCGTTATATGGAAACGATCGATCCCATTCCTGCAAATGTTTCAAAATATAACGAAATATATGCCATTTATAAAAATTTGTACAACGCATTAAATACAAATGGCATTTACGCTCAATTTGCTCAATTAAAATAAATCGAAATAAGCCTATTTCAGATGATCACTCTTTTCATTCTATAGTGTCTATGATAGAATGAAGTGTAATTTTCTAAATAAATTAGATTGATAGGAGTTTTATGGAAGGAAGGATTGATATGTGCAAAATACAGCGTGACAACCCGAAACCATTGTACATACAATTGGAAGAGTTGATCCGTAATAACATAGAAGAAGGAATTTGGAAACCGAATACGGCAATACCATCGGAGAGTGAAATGAACCGTCTTTACGGGGTAAGCCGAATGACTATCCGTTCAGCATGTTTCCAATTGGTGCAAGACGGCCTTTTATATCGCGTACCAGGAAAGGGCACTTTTGTTTCTGAACCTAAAATCATGACGGAGTCTTTGGCTTATATGGGTTTTAGAGAACAACTGGAGAGAATGGGATATGCAATAACAACGGAGCTTTTAAATGTTACAGAAAAAAATGCTTCTTTTGGTGTTGCGAAGCGTTTGCAAATTCCACAAGGGGCTCGAATTCTAGAAATTGAGCGGTTGCGTTATTTAAAAGGTGAGCCGATTAGTCTTCATTATTCTCGGATTCCTTATGAATTGTGTAAAAATTTAAGCAATCGTGCACTAGAAGAGGAACAACTTTGTGTGCTTCTTGAAAAAGAGTATAATCTTAAGCCCAGTCGAGTGACAGAGACGTTTGAATCCGTGACGGCTTCAGAAAAAGAAAGTAAGCTGTTAAAGGTGCCTCAAGGTTATCCCCTTCTTGTTTTGGAGGATATACTTTATGACTTAGATGATCAACCCTTTGAGTATTCAAAAGTTGTTTTTCGAGGCGATAAAATTAAATTAAAATATGAATACCATAATTGAGATTATAAGATTACTAATTTAAAGATATTTGTGTAAAGATGCATTGATTCCCTGATTTATTTGATAGTCAGGGAATCGATGCATTAAAGTTAAATGATGATGCGAGAAAAATGCATAAAGGTTTCGATGAAATCAGTCATTGTGCTTATTATCTGATGACTTTAGGTCCGAAATTAGTGAACGTTAGACTGTTGTTTTTACAGAAAAAGACCATGATTGTGTGATGTGTTCTAATATCACCTATGATTATCGAAACATTGATGAATAAAAAAAGGTTGAGTTATTATCTCCAAATTTTATTTGATGAGGACGCATCTTATATTATAAATGATTGTCTTTTGCGTATTGCTTTTTTGTATAAAAAATTGATGTTGGATTTATCAACACAAAATATAATAGAATCTATTATATCGGCTGTCATATAATATGACAGCTTTATTTATTCAATACGGTACGTTAATTCATAGGTTGCAGAACCAATGCTTTCCTTATTTGAAATAAGATTTCCGATATTTTCTTCAACAGAAAAATAAAGAATTGACTTAAAAGGATGAACAATCACAGATGAGGTAAGGCTTAAAGGCGCAGATATTTGAGTGACTTCTTGCCCTTTAGTATTCATACTCCAAATGGATTCTAATTTTGGATCTAAATTCGAAGAATATTGGGTAAAAATAATTTTTTCGCCATTTGGCGTATATTGGGCACTTCTAAAATTCCCAGTTGATAGAATTGTTGCTTTCTTTTTTTCGGAATCCCATGTTTCGATGATTTGTTTATCGCCATTATCTTGTATGAAAATGACTTGATTGGACAAGGTGCAAAGATTAAACGTGAAAACATTTTTTTCAATGATTATTGGATCGAGTTCGTTTGAATTGTTCGATATTTTTGCATAATAAAGATTTGTTTGATCATCATTTAAAGGATCTGATCCGATAAAAACAAAAGTTTGTGAATCGGTAATATAATTAATTCTCATGATATTTAAACTTTCATTTGTTTTGTAGACTTTGCGATTCCCTTGATTATCTGCAATAATAAATTCATTATTATTATTGGTGTAAATGACTTGATCTGATTTATTTATACCGAAAAATCGCATGACATTTTCTTCGGGAAGAGAAATAATTCGGGTAGTATTTTTATTAATATCGGTCCAAATTAATTGACTACTTGGTTTTTCAGTAATGGAATTAATCATGGATTCAACATAATAAATTCCAGTATCATAGGTATCATAACGAGCGGTTAATTCGCGCTTGTTGGAACTAATAAACATCGTTAATTGTTGCGTATCGGTATCATATAAATCAATATTATAAGATATTCCAGCGTCTTTTGTATTAATAAGAATTAATGAATTACCACTGTGTGTAATATCTTGAACAATGCCATTTGAAATAGGATTAAACGATTGAATTAATATTTCTTCTGGCGTTTCAGATTGTAAAGGAATGTCTTCTTTAATAACAATTGGAACATTTTGTGGAATGAAAATATTTTGACACCCACTGAATAAGATAAGTTCAATAAATAAGATGCCAAAAATAAAAAATCGTTTGTTTAATTTACACATTGGTATCACCTCCATAAATCAAAGCAGACAATATGGGAAGTGTTACAATAATATTTGTTCCTTCTCCAACTTGACTTACAATTTCGATTTTTCCATCATGTTTTTCAACAATTTGTTTAACAATATAAAGACCAAGACCTGATCCACCCTTTTCAGGTCCTCGGGAGCGATCTTCTTCAACGCGGTAAAAAGCATTAAATATTCTTTTTTGTTCAATCTCAGAAATCCCAGGTCCATAGTCGCGTATTGATACGATAATATGTTCATCTTCAAGAGTAGAAACGACATCAATAAGATCACCAATATTTGAGTATTTTATCGCATTATGAATAATATTAATAAAGACTTGTTGAAGGCGGTCATAATCTCCAAGTATTTCAGGTAATTTATCGGATTTATACGTTATCTCAATCTCAGATTGACTGGCTTTAATTTGCATTTGTTCCACAACATCGGAAAGAAGAAGAACAATATCTAAATTTGTCTTTTTAAAATCAAATTCTGCTTTGTCAAATTTATTGACATTTAATAAATCATCAACAAGACGAAGCAGTCGATGACCTTCACGATTAATCGTATTTAATGAACGATTAATGATTTCAGGGTCATTCACTTTACGACGAGTGAGCATATCCGTATAGCCAATAATGGTTGTAAGGGGTGTTCGTAATTCATGCGAAACACTACTAATGAATTTGCGTTGTTCTTCTTGAATATGTCGGGCTGATGTCATATTTCGAATAATAATCATATAATTTTCTTCGAATCCTTTTTCCCGAATGGGGCTACCAATAAGCAAAAGATTGCGATCATTGCAATCAATTTCTTCTGAAATATGATCTTTTCCATTTTTCAAACTGTCAAACATATCGCGAAGAAAAGATTGATATTGGAAATCATAAATTGTTTTTGGATTAGTAACATTAAAATATGTTTTGATATAACGATTAGAGGTAATGATATTCCCATTTTTATCAATCGCTAATAAGCCATCATCAATCGAGGCTAATACACCAGCTAAGCGCTTTCGTTCAGATTCTAGTTGCAAAATGACATTATTTATATTGGTGATCATCCCATTAAAAGCTTGGGTGAGATCACCGATTTCATCGATGTTTTTGTAATGAATGGTAAGATTATAATTACCATTATTAATTTCTTGAGAAATTTTTGTTAAATCTTTTATCGGTTGAACAAAATGTTTTGAAAAAGATAATGTTACAATAATAAGTAAAGTTAATCCAAGAATACCTCCAATACAAAAAAGAATACTGACAATATTAAGAAAATTGTCTAATGTATGAAGAGGATAAAGAATACCAATATATCCTAATGCGGTATTGTCAACTGAGATTGGTGCTACAAAATAAATGGTACTAATATTATTGATCGATTTTAAAGTGAAAACAGGAGCAGATTCACTTTGTGAAAGGTTAAGTTCATTTTCAAGGGTGTTATTATCACTATCTTGAAGAGAATCTGCGATCAATATTCCATTTTTATCAAAAAGCAGGGTGCGATTATTAATTGTTTTAGATAATGTTGAAGATAAATAAAGCGCATTTGAAATAAATTGTTTGTCATAAGAATCTGTTAAATCCGTATTTTTTAATTCTTGACTAATATATAAATTAGCATGATTACTAATTTTTAATAAATCATTTTTTGATTGATTAATATAATAAAAAGATGTCCCTTGAAAGACACAAAATACAACAATAGCAAATGCACATAAAAAAAGTAAGATGTTGTATATGATCATTCGAGTACGATAGGTTAGTTGCATTAAAGTTTCCTCATTTTGTATCCAATTCCAAAGACTGTTTGAATATATTTATTCCCAGAAGTATCGATTTTTCGTCGTATCCGTTGAACATGCATATCAACAGTTCGCGTGTCGCCATAATAGTCATATCCCCAAATTTTTTCGAGTAAAGTATCTCTTGGAAAGACTTGTTCCAAATTTGAAGTAAGTAGAAAAAGCAATTCAAATTCTTTTGGTGTTAAATGAATTTCATTATCTTTAATGGTAACCATACGTTCATCAGAAACTATTTTCAAATCACCATTTTCTAAAATGTTATCTTGTTTTTGTGATTGAATTGTATTATTCGAACGTCTGAGATGTGCTTTTATTCGGGCGAGTAATTCACGATTATCAAAAGGTTTTGTAAGGTAGTCGTCGGCGCCAAGTTCTAAGCCTAATACTTTATCAATAATATCTGTTTTGGCAGTAAGTAGAATAATAGGGACACCAAGCTGAGGAGAGAGTTCGCGACAAACATCATAACCATTTTTTTTGGGGAGCATAATATCTAGGATAATTAAGTCAGGGTGAATAGCCAATGCCTTTTCAACAGCTTCATTGCCATCGTAGGCTGTTTCAACTTCATATCCTTCAAACTCTAATTCTAATTTTATTAAATCAACAATCGACGGTTCATCATCAACAACTAATATTTTTTCATTCATTTTATTACCTTCTTTCTATATACATCGTATTAAAACCATAAGTGTAATTGTGATTTGTTTTGAATTGCTCCAAGGACACGATCATCTAAATCAGGAATGGTTTTTCTTAAATTTTTAATCATGGTTTTAATTTCTTCACGTTTTGTAAATCCATCAACAGGACAGGTGTTTTTTATAATGGGAAGGGTTATTACTTCAGGATTACTTAAGATGTCACGTTCCTTAACAAAAATTAATGGACGAATCAATGTAATATTCTTTTGGTCTAGATAAGTAACAGGGGAAAAAGTACTGATGCGGCCTTCGTAAAAGAGACTTAGAAAAAAAGTTTCAATAGCATCATCTGCATGATGGCCTAAAGCAATGGTTTTGCAACCGCATTCAAGAGCTAAATTGTGGAGTGCGCCACGTTTCATTCTTGAACATAATGAACACGGACTCTTTTCTTTGCGTTCTTCAAAAACGATCGGGCCGATGCTTGTTTTTTTAATGGTATAAGGGACGTTTAACTCAGCACATAAATCAGTAAGTGGTGAAAAATCCATGCCATCAAAGCCCAGATCTAAGGTAATTGCTTCCAATTCAAAAGGAATGGGCGAAAAGCGTTGGAAGCGTTTCATTGCAACTAATAGTGCGGAGCTGTCTTTGCCTCCAGAAAGACCAATAGCAATGCGATCATTGGGCTTAATCATCTCATATTTTTCAATGCCGCGTCGCATTGAACCAAGAATCTTTTTCATGTGTATTTCTCCTGAATAATGTATTCTATCATTCAATACTTGTCAAAATTAATGTAAAAGGATACAATATAAATTTAAGTAACGAATCATATTCATTTTATCATTTATAGGGAAAGATTAAAAGGAGATTATATAATATATGAAGAATACAATCATAAATTTTTTGGCTTTTTTACCAGATTGGTTTGAAATTCTAATTATTTCAGCCATTCCGATTGTTGAATTAAGAGGATCCATTCCATTAGGAATTTTAGTGTATCATATGCCATATTCTCAAGCGTATTTATTAGGTGTGATTGGTAGTATTATTCCAGCACCTTTTATATTATTGTTTATTCCAGCAATTTTGAATTGGATGTCAAAAACAAAAGTGTTTGGAAAAATGGCGAAATGGATCATTGCAAAAGGTATGAAAAAAACAACCAATATTACCCGGTATGAATTTTGGGGATTGTTTCTTTTTGTGGCAATTCCATTACCAGGAACAGGTGTTTGGACAGGGTGCTTAGCAGCGTCGTTGATCGGTCTTGATTTTAAACGAAGTATGGTTTCGGTTGTATTAGGTTCAACAGTTGCAGGGATTATTGTAACAGCTTTAGTTGCAGGTGGGTTATTGTTAGTATAGGACGTGTTATAAAAGATTGCGTATTTCGTAATCTAATAAAAAAATTAAGTAGGAGAGAAAATGGGATTATCACAAGAATTTTACAAAAAAAATCGCCAAAAAATTGGTAAATTTTTAGAAAACAGTAGTTTAGCAATTGTTTTTTCAGGAAGAGAAATGTTAATGTCAGCGGATGCTAATTATACATTTTTCACTAATAATAATTTTTATTATCTTACAGGGATTTTAGAGCCAGAAGTGGTATTAATAGTTGCAAAAAATGATCAGGGTATACTGAGTGAAAAATTGTTTGTTCCAGAAATTGATTTAGAGCAGGAAAAATGGGTTGGGAAAAAAATTAATCAGAACGACGCAAAAAAAGCATCGGGGATTGAAGAAATATATACAATAAATGAGATGCCAAAATTCATGAAATTGTATAAGGATGTGAATACATTCTATTTTGATTCAAAGGTGTCTAGTTATCAAAGTTTTAAAACCCAGGATGATCAATTAAAAAAGATAATAAATAAGAGTGATTTAAAAGATTTGCATCCAATTTTCGCTAAAATGCGTGTTATAAAAACCCCAGAAGAAATTGAGATGATACGAAAAGCAAATGCAATTACTAAAAAAGCATTCAGAAAAATGTCAATGGCAATTAAACCAGGTGTTTATGAATTTGAATTAGCAGCATTATTTGAATACTATATTAAAATCCAAGGTGCTGAAGGTTTAGCGTTTGAAAGTATTGTTGCAGCGGGAGAAAATGCAACAACCTTGCATTATGTATCGAAAAAATCAAAAATTCAAGAAAAAGAACTGATTTTATTTGATATAGGGGCACGACTAAACGGTTATTGCGGTGATGTTAGTCGTACAATTGGAGTGAATGATAATCTAACGAGAGATCAAGAAAAAGCATTAGAAATTGTTCGATCAGTTCAAGAAGAATTAATTAAAGCCTATAAACCTAAGGTATTAATGAGTGAACTTCAAGAATTAACACGGCAATTATTACTAGAAAGATGTAAAAAAGCAGGATTTAAACCCAAAAACAATGATATTTCCAACTTTTATTGTCATGGTATTGGGCATTCCTTAGGTTTAGATACCCATGATATTCGACCCCAAGGCGATTTAGAATTAAAACCTGGGATGGTTATGACGGTTGAACCTGGAATTTATATGGAAGAATATGGTATTGGCATTCGAATAGAAGATGACCTTGTCATTACAGCAAGCGGGTGTGATGTTTTATAAAAAAATCAATGAGAATTCTTGACAAAGGAATTTCCGAGGTGTATTATTTAGTAGTAGTAATTAGTAATTGAATATTTACCTATCAAGAGAGGTGGAGGGACAGGCCCGATGAAACCCGGCAACCAGTGAAAACATGGTGCCAATACCTGCAAAATTAATTTTTTGCAATGATGGGGATTAATGTATAACATTAACCTCGTCAAATGACGAGGTTTTCTTTTTTTTCAGGTAAATTGATATTACGAGAAAATAATCAGAGTACATAAGGAGAATTACAATGAAAAAATTATTTACGTCAGAGTCTGTAACGGAAGGCCATCCTGATAAAATCTGCGACCAAATTTCAGATGCAATTTTAGACGCGATTTTAGAACAAGATCCTATGGGTAGAGTTGCGTGTGAAACAACGGTAACAACTGGATTAGTGTTGGTTTCAGGAGAAATCACAACAAAATGTTATGTGGATATTCCCAAAATTGTAAGAGAAACTATTCGTGAAATTGGGTATGATCGTGCGAAATATGGTTTTGATTGTGATACCTGTGCAGTATTAACAGCGATTGATGAACAGTCTCCTGATATTGCTCTTGGTGTTGATCGAGGATTAGAATCAAAAGAGACCCAATCAAGTGAAGCAGAATTAGAAACGGGTGCAGGAGATCAAGGGATGATGTTTGGGTATGCGTGCACTGAAACGCCAGAACTAATGCCACTGCCAATTGCTTTAGCACACAAATTAGCAAAACAATTAACAACTATTCGAAAACAAAAAGAAGTTGATTATCTACGTCCTGATGGAAAAACGCAAGTAACAGTAGAATACAATAATGGAATTCCAACTCGAGTTGATACGGTTGTTATATCGACTCAACATTGTGCAAGTACTAGCTTAGAAACCATTCGAAAAGATATGATTGAAAAAGTAATTAAAGTTGTGATTGATCCTAAGTTATTAGATGATAATACAAAATATTTTGTAAATCCAACTGGACGTTTTGTAATTGGTGGTCCTCAAGGTGATGCAGGATTAACAGGACGAAAAATTATTGTGGATACCTATGGTGGTTATAGTCGCCATGGTGGTGGTGCTTTTTCAGGAAAAGATGCAACGAAAGTTGACCGCTCAGGTGCCTATGCAGCACGGTATGTTGCTAAAAATATTGTAGCAGCAGGGTTTGCGGATCAATGCGAAGTGGCGTTAGCGTATGCAATTGGGGTTGCAAAACCGATTTCAGTATATGTGGAAACCTTTGGAACAGCAAAAATACCTGAAGATACGATTGCCGAAATAATCAATAAACATTTTGATTTGCGACCAGCAGCGATTATTAAAGATTTAGATTTAAGAACACCAATTTATAAACAAATAGCGGCGTACGGACATTTTGGTCGTACAGATCTTGATTTACCTTGGGAAAGATTAAATAAAGTAGATGAATTAAGAAAATGTAAAGAAAAAGTTTGTTAAGTGTAAAAAAGAATCATAAAAATAAGTGAAAACAGAAATAAGTATAGTGAATAAATCTGCAATGAGATGAATTTTAGAAAACATTGTAGAAGTATCGCTATATTTTTTTGATTAGAAAGAATTAAGCAACGATGTAAATAAAACAGTAACTAAATATCGTGATTCTATTGAGATGACAATAAAATAGTTGTATTTTAGATGAATATTTTGTTTTAATAACGATAATCCTATGTTATAATACAATTGTTACAAAAATAATAAAAAGGCGTCCAAAAGTGATTTGAATTTTGGAAAAAGGAGAACGATGAAAACAAGAAAAATAATTTCTGGAATAGTGGCTGGAGCGTTGGTTATCACATTAGCTGTGACACCGGTGAGTGCTTCTACTCTCTCCGAACAGCTGGCGGAAAGTAATGCTAAGCAAGCCGAAACACAATTTAAAATTGATACAACTAAAAATACAATGGCTGAAATTGAAGAACAAATTAATTTAGTAAACCAAGAAGTTGACCGAATTAATGGTGTCATTAGTACGATTAACACAGAAATTGCGAATTTAGAAGTAAATATAGCAAAAAGTGAAGAAGAATTAAAAATAGCGCAAGCAAAGTTAAAAGAACAAGAAGAAGCGATGAATGATCGTGTTCGGGCAATGTATATGTATGGGAATGATAGTATGCTTGAATTTTTGTTTACCTCAACAGACTTTTCGGATTTTGTTACAAAATTGGATATGTCTCGATATATTATCGAGTCTGATAAAGAGGCAATCGATGCTTTAGAGGTAACACAAAAAGTAATTGATGAGAAAAAGAAAAGTATTGAAGCAGATCGAGTACAAACTGTTGTAAAAAAAGAAGAACAAGAAGTTGTTTTAAATGACCAAGAAAATATTAAAGCACAAAAAGATGCTTATTTAGTTCAAAATCAAGCAATTGTTGATGAATATCAAAGTGTTTTAGATGCAGAAGCGGCAACTTCAGCAAGTATTGAAGCTGAAATTCAAGCGTATTATGCAGCACAACAAGCAGCACAACAAGCAGCAAAAGAGGCTCAAGAGGCTGCCGAAGCAAGTAGTGGGAATGACTCATCAGGCGATGCCAGTGAATCAACAGGTGGATCAACAGGTGGATCATCAGAAACACCTGATTATTCTAGTGGGTATATGTGGCCATGTGGTGGACGAGTTACCAGTCCATTTGGACCTCGAGTACATCCGGTATATGGTGAATCATCATTCCATTCAGGAATTGATCTTGGCGCTTACTATGGGGAAGCTGTAGCAGCAGCAGGAAATGGAACCGTTATTTCAGCAGGTTGGAACGGTGGTTATGGAAATTGTGTAATCATTGATATTGGGGATGGACTTGTAGCATTGTATGGACATTTATCAAGCATTAATGTTTCAGCAGGACAAAGTGTTAGCATTGGTCAAACAGTTGGAGGGGTTGGAAGTACTGGAGTTTCAACAGGAACACATCTTCATTTTGAAATGCGATTGAATGGTTCCCCAGTGAATCCAAATAATTATTTTTAAAGTATCGTTGTATTAGAAAAAGAAGGAATATAACTTCCTTCTTTTTTTTATTGCACAAAGGCTAAAGGTTTTACCAGTGGTACCAAAAATATTTAGCTTTGAGTAAAAATCCCTCTTCAGCTGATAAAATAATAATAGCTTGTTAAGCAAATAAAAGCAGAAAGAGGATCCGTTAGTAGATAATAATAGTTTTAAACTTACCCTAGTGGAATTGTAAATATCCTGTTATATTTGCATCGAAATATATGAGATAAGCACGATATGAAAAAACAGAAATAATAGTAATTAATTATAAAGAAAATTATCTTCACTGTTTTCTTTATAATTAAGTTACATTTGTTACAAAAATAATTTTTTTAGTGAATTTTTGATAAATGTATGGTAAGATACAACTATCCATTTAGATTATCGGATAATAGCAGAAGTGTTCGATTAAAAAAGATCTGAAAATTGACGTGAATTGCCTTAAGATTTAGGGAGAAGCAGGGCTTAACAATGATATTGTAAAGTTTATGTAACGAAAAACAATGAAATCCTTAGTCAAGTTAGGCAAATCTTAGGAGTGAAAGTAGAATATGATAGAATTTAAAAACGTAACCAAAGGTTATGAAAAAAACAATAGCGATGCTTTAAAAGATGTCAGCTTATTCATTGATAAAGGTGAATTTGTGTTTCTTGTGGGACGAAGCGGGGCAGGAAAGTCGACCTTTATTAAGCTTCTTTTAAGAGAAATTGAAGCGACAAAAGGATCGATTTATATTAATAATTATAATGTGGCGAATCTTTCAAAAAAAGAAATTCCGTTTTTAAGACGAAAAATGGGAATTGTATTTCAGGATTTTCGTTTATTAGAAAATAAAAGTGTGTATGAAAATGTCGCATATGCGATGGAAATCATTGGAAAATCGGAAAAGCAAATTCGAAAAAGAGTCCCATTAGCATTAGATATGGTGGGATTAGCCCATCGGATTAATCATTATCCCCATGAATTATCTGGTGGCGAACAACAACGTGTTGTTATTGCTCGAGCAATTATTAATAATCCAACAATATTAATTTGTGATGAACCAACGGGTAATCTTGATCCTGAAACCTCATATGAGATTATTTGTATTCTACAGGAAATTAATCGTAGAGGGACAACGGTTGTTGTTGTAACCCATGATCGTGAAATTGTAGATAATATGCAAAAACGTGTATTGACATTAGAAGATGGAATTTTAAAAGTTGATGATGCAACAGGAAGGTATGGCTATGAAGTTTAGTTCATTAAAAACAATGCCACGTAATGTTATTCGCGATACGGTAAAAAGTATTGAACGAAATAATCTTATGAGTGTTGCTTCAGTGTTGTCAGTTATTGCGGCACTTATTATTCTAGGTATTTTTTTGATTTTAACAATGAATGTTCAAGAAGTAACGCAAGATGTGGAGTCAAAGTTAGAATTAAAAGTGTTTTTGGAAGCAGAATATACAGAGCTACAAAAGACTAAGGTTGAAAAAGCTTTAAATGATAGTAAGTTAATCGAAACGGTAGATTTTGAAAGTTCGCAAGAAGCGTTGGATAATTTCACTGTGAGTTTAGATGATTATGCACCGTTATTAAGTGGGTATAATTCAGAAAACAATCCAATGCCAGCATCGTTTATTATTCGTGTAAAAGATCCAGAAGATCTGGAAGCGGTTCAAACATTAGCAATGTCGTTTAATGAAAATGGTGTTGAATATGTAAGATATGGACAAGAGTATGTTGAAGCATTAATTACTTTTAATCGGTTTACAAATACATTAAGTATTGTGGTGTTGATTGTTCTATCACTAATTTCAATATTTATTATTTACAATACAATTAAATTAACTGTTTTTGCACGACGTAAAGAAATTGGAATTATGAAATATGTGGGGGCTACCAATGGCTATATTCGGGCACCATTTATTTTAGAAGGAACATTTTTAGGATTAATTGGCGCGATTGTTGCGTTTTTAATTATACGTATTGCGTATTACTATATTTTAGGTCTAATTGGTGGAAATACATTTTTACCAGTTGATGCATCATTAGCTTCACCAAGTGTTGTTATGGGAAAACTTGCGATTTTCTTTTTAATCTATGGGGGATTTATTGGAGCAGTTGGTAGTATATTTGCAATACGAAAATTTTTAGATGTTTAAGAATAGTTTTTTAGAAGGAGAAAATAAAAGATGGTCAAAAATAAAATCATTATAGGAATGATAGCAGGTATCATTTCCATGAGTTTACTAATTTCACCCGTTAATGCTGGAAACCTAGAGGAACAGTTAGCAGAAAGCAATGAAAAACAAGCAGCTGTCCAATATCAAATTGATATGACTCAAAATACAATTGCTGGAATTGAAACTGCAATATCAGAAGCAGATGCTGAAATTGATCGAATTTCAGGGGTGATTGATACCTTAAATAGTGAGATTGCGCAATTAGAAGCGACTATTGTTCAGACGCAAAAAGAAATTGAGGTTGCTGAGGTTAAACTTAAAGAACAAGAAGAAGCAATGAATGAACGGGTTCGAACCATGTATATGTATGGAAATAGTAGTATGGTCGAATTTTTATTTACCTCAACTGATTTTTCAGATTTTGTAACAAAAATTGATATGTCACGGTATATTATTGAATCCGATAATGAATCGTTACAAGCACTTGAAGAAACCCGGAAATTGATTGATGATAAAAAGAAAAGCATTGAAGCCGATCGATTGGCGACTGTTCAAAAAAAATCTGAACAACAAGATATATTAGGAGAACAGGAATCGATTAAAGCTCAAAAAAATGAATTGCTCGCTCAGAATCAAGCAATAGTAGAGGAAGCTAAAGTAGCTCTAAATGCAGAAGAAGCAACGGCGGCAGATATTCAAAGTCAAATGCAAGCCTTGTTAGCACAACAAAACACTGGTGGATCAACAACTGGTGGAAGTGGGACGTTTGTTCCATCAAATGGATCGTATCAATGGCCATTACCAGGTTATGGCCCAAGTGCAGAAGATGATTATTTTGGGAATCGATTCCATCCAATTTGGCAAGAGTATCGTTTTCATTCAGGGGTTGATATGGCCGCTCCAGGTGGGACACCATTGTTAGCAATGGGAAATGGACAAGTCATATTAGCAGGTTGGAATGGTGGCTATGGACAATCCGTCATTATTGATTTAGGAAATGGGATACAAGCCTTGTATGCACATATGAGTTCGATTAATGTCTCTGTTGGAGAAACGGTTAATCAAGGAGATGTTCTTGGTGGTGTTGGGACAACAGGAAGTTCAACAGGAAATCATTTGCATTTTGGAATTTATTCAGGTGGCGATTGGGTTGATCCTTTAGGATATTTTTAAGAGTAAAAACGTACAATATATAATGAAGAACAGGAGAAAAGAATCATGATTCTTTTCTCCTGTTTTATTATAAAAAATCAAGGAAATGGGATAAAAAAATGACGAAAAATAATAAAAAATGGATTATTTATGGGATTATTTTATTAATGTTAACAAATGCGTTAACGTTTATCTTTACAGGTTATGGAAATATTATGATTGGTAATAAAGCCTTAATTACAGTGGATAGTCAAGAAACAGCCAATGGAATTAATAAATTGTTAGCATTAAAGGAAGAGATTAATCAAGAATACTATAAAGAGGTCGATAATGAAATATTGATGGAAGGTGCAATAAAAGGAATGTTTGAAAGTATTGATGATCCTTATAGTTCCTATTTTACAACATCTGAATTTAAAACATATATGGAATCGGCAACCGGTGAATATGAAGGGGTTGGGATTGTTGTGACAGAAGATGAGCAAGGCGTTACTTATATTATTGCTCCGCAAAAAGGTGCTCCCGCTGATCTTGTTGGTATAAAAACTGGGGATAAAATAGTTAAAGTTAATGGTGACGATGTGACAACCATAGGGTCAGAAGGGGTTGTTCAATTGGTTCGTGGACCAGCAGATACCGCAGTAGAATTAACAATTCAGAGAGAAGAAGAAATGATAGATTTTAACGTAACGCGCCAAGTTATCACAGCAGAAACAGTGGATTCAAGAATAATCGGGGATACAGGATATATTCAAATCACTGAATTTTCTAATAAAACAGCGATTGATTTTAAAACTCAAGTGGATGACTTGATAAATCAAGATATAACAGGGTTAGTGATTGATTTAAGAGGAAATCCCGGAGGTGGCGTAAAAGAAGCAGTAGAAGTTGCTGATCGTTTATTGGGAGAGACAATTGTTGTTTATTTAGTCGATAAAAATGGCAATCGAACGGATTATAATTCAGATGATAAAATGAGTCTGGATATGCCAATGGTGGTATTAATAAACGGTGGTTCAGCGAGTTCAGCAGAAATTCTGGCTGGAGCATTACAAGATACGGGCGCGGCTATATTGGTAGGAACTCAATCATTTGGCAAAGGGATTGTTCAAGAAGTGATTAGCCTAAAAGATGGCGCAGGATTAAAAGTAACGAGTGCAGAATATTTCACACCAAATGGTAACAATATTCATGAGAAAGGTTTAGAGCCAAATGTTAGTATTGAACCAACAGAGTATATGCAAAACAACTTTTTTACAGATGAAGAAGATGTGCAACTTCAGAAAGCACTTGAAACCCTTCATAGTCTGTAAAAATTATAAATAAATGGAATTGATGACGATAGACAGGAGGCTGAGATGGACGAAATAATGATGACACCTTTTAGGGTTGTATCTGATTATGAACCAAAAGGTGATCAAGGTCAGGCAATTAAAAAGATTACCCAAGGGATTCAAGATCACCTTAAATTTCAAACCTTATTAGGGGTTACAGGATCCGGAAAAACGTATACCATGGCAAAAGTGATCGAAGCTGTTCAAAAACCAACCTTAGTGATTGCCCATAATAAAACATTAGCGGCTCAATTAGCGAATGAATTCCGAAATTTTTTCCCAGATAATGCAGTAGAGTATTTTGTGAGTTATTATGATTATTATCAACCAGAAGCTTATGTTCCACATTCGGATTTATTCATTGAAAAAGATTCATCAATTAATAATGAGATTGATAAATTACGGCATTCAGCGACTGCTGCATTATTCGAGCGACGGGATGTGATTGTTGTTGCGAGCGTATCGTGTATTTATGGATTAGGAAGTCCGATTGATTATGAGAATTTAGTGTTATCACTACGACCAGGGATGGAAAAAGATCGAGATGACATTATAAAAAAATTAGTTGATATTCAGTATACGCGCAATGATATTGGATTTGATCGTAATAATTTTAGGGTAAGAGGGGATATTTTAGAAATATATCCAGCATCCTCAACAGAAAAAGCAGTGCGATTAGAATTTTTTGGCGATGAAATTGAACGAATCACTGAAATAAATACCATTACGGGTGAAATATTTGGTGAATTGAATCATGTTTCAATTTTTCCAGCATCGCATTATACGACAACGCCAGAAAATATTGAACGTGCGATTATTGAAATCCGCAAGGAGTTACGATTGCAATATGATGAGTATATCAAAGAAAATAAATTAATTGAAGCACAGAGAATTTTACAGCGCACAAATTATGATATTGAAATGCTTCAGGAAATGGGGTATTGTAATGGGATTGAAAATTATACCCGATATATTAACAATAGTCCTCCTGGAACAGCGCCATATACCTTAATTGATTATTTTCCAAAAGACTTTTTGATTATTGCAGATGAATCCCATGTTTCTATTCCTCAAATTGGCGGAATGTATGCAGGGGATCAAGCACGGAAGAAAAATTTGGTTGATTATGGTTTTCGTCTACCGTCAGCATATGATAATCGACCATTAAATTTTAAAGAATTTGAAGCAAAAATTAATCAAATAGTATTTACGACTGCAACGCCAAGAAGGTATGAAGCGGAACACAGTAAACAAATTGTTGAACAAATTATTCGTCCTACGGGATTAATTGATCCAGAAATTACTGTACGACCACTATCAGGACAAATAGACGATTTATTAGGAGAAATTAATGTGACGATCGAAAAAGAAAATCGCGTATTGATTACAACATTAACTAAAAAAATGGCAGAAGATTTAACCGAATTTCTTAAAGAGAATGGTATAAAGGTTAATTACCTACATTCTGATGTGGATACCCTCGATCGAATGACAATATTAAGAGATTTGAGACTGGGAATATTTGACGTTCTTGTAGGGATAAATTTATTAAGAGAAGGTTTAGATTTGCCAGAAGTTGGATTGGTAGCAATACTGGATGCGGATAAAGAAGGCTTTTTAAGATCAGAAACCTCATTGATTCAAACCATTGGCCGAGCGGCACGTAATATTGATGGGCATGTGATTATGTATGCTGATAGAATGACAAAATCCATGAATTATGCGATTGGCGAAACAAATCGACGCCGTGAAATCCAAACAAAATATAATGAGGATCATCATATTATTCCGACCTCAGTAAAAAAAGGAATCCACGATATTATTCAGGCAACAAAGGTTGCCGAGGATCAAGAAAATTATGAGATTGAAGATGAAATCATCGATTTGGATGCTTATTTAATTACGTTAGAAAGCGAAATGATAACAGCAGCGGATGCCCTTGAATTTGAACGGGCTGCACAAATTAGAGATAAAATAGTGGCTATAAAAGCAAAGAAGAAAAATTTTAAGGAGAGCGAATGAAATATATTGATATTAAAGGAGCAAAAGAACATAATTTAAAAGATATTAGTTTAAAAATACCAAGAGATCAATTAGTGGTTTTAACGGGTCTAAGTGGATCGGGAAAATCATCATTAGCATTTGATACGATTTATGCTGAAGGACAACGACGTTATGTGGAATCACTATCATCCTATGCTCGGCAATTTTTAGGACAAACACAAAAACCAAATGTTGAGAGTATCGATGGCTTATCCCCTGCCATTTCAATTGATCAAAAAACAACGAATCGAAATCCACGCTCGACTGTAGGAACAGTAACAGAAATATATGATTATTTTCGGTTGCTCTATGCACGTATTGGGATTCCCCATTGCCCAAAATGTGGAAAAATAGTTGAAGCACAGTCTATTGATCAAATTGTTGATACCATACTAGAATTACCAGAAAAAACAAAGTTTCAAATATTATCACCAGTTGTTCGAAGTGAAAAAGGACAACATAAAAAAAACATTGAATTTATTAAACGAGAAGGTTTTGTTCGGATTATTGTGGATCATGAATTAATGGAAGTCTCAGATGAGATTAATTTGGACAAAAATAAAAAACATACCATTGATGTTGTTGTAGATCGATTAGTTAAAAAAGAAGGCATTCGAAAGCGACTGACGGATTCCATTGAAACAGCTTTGAAGTTGTCAGGAGGATTGGTTGTCTGTGATGTGATTGACGGAGAAGCACAATTGTTTAGTGAAAAATTATCGTGTCCAGAGTGTGGCATTTCAATGGATGTTCTTGAACCACGAACATTCTCATTTAATAATCCTTATGGGATGTGTGAGGCGTGTCATGGTCTTGGATTTCATCGTGAAATTGATCCGGATTTATTAATACCAAATAGAAGCCTGTCAATATCAGAAGGTGCAATAAAATTCTTTGGATTGAAAAGTGATTCAAAATATTATGTCAATTTAGTACGTGCCTTAGCAAATAAGTTTAAATTTTCAATGGATGAGCCGCTTGAAAAATCAAGTGATGCATTTATCCAGGCCTTATTATATGGCAGTGATGATATCTTAGAAATTGAGTATGAAGGGAAGTTCTCAGGCACCTATTCGTCGAGTTTTGAAGGACTCATAACAAATATGGAACGACGATATATAGAAACAGCTTCGGAACGCATGCGGACGCTTATTGAACGCTATATGTCAGAAATTCCCTGTCCAAAATGCAAGGGTAAGCGATTAAAACCCACCAGTTTAGGGGTGACGTTTCATGATAAAAATATTATTGAATTAACGGATATCTCCGTTGTAAAATTGATCTCATATTTTAATGGCTTAGCCTTAACAGAAAGAGAAGCAATGATTGGTGAATCAATTTTTATTGAGATAAAGGCACGGTTAAACTTTTTGCATAATGTTGGTTTAGATTATTTAACCTTATCACGAAATTCGGGAACATTATCAGGAGGAGAATCCCAGCGGATTCGATTAGCGACACAAATAGGATCGGGTTTAGTTGGCGTATTATATGTTTTAGATGAACCAAGTATTGGGTTACATCAACGCGATAATCAAAAATTATTAACAACATTAAGAGGCTTGACCGATTTAGGAAATACATTGATTGTTGTTGAACATGATGAAGAAACCATGTTTGAAGCGGATCATATTGTGGATATTGGACCAGGACCAGGTATTCATGGTGGTGAAGTGATCGCACAAGGAACGGTTCAAGAGATTATGGAAACGAAAGAATCAATAACAGGACAATATCTTAGTGGAAAAAAGAAAATTTTAATCCCAGAAAGCAGACGAAAGAATGATTTTGGGTGGCTAAAAATCAAAGGTGCAAAAGAGAATAATTTAAAAAATATTGATGTTGATTTTCCAATTGGCAATTTCATCTGTGTAACAGGGGTATCAGGTTCGGGTAAAAGTACATTAGTGAATGAAATATTATATAAAGGGATTGCCCAAAAAATTTATTCTGGAGTAAAAAAACCTGGAAAATTCAAAAGTATTCAAGGAATAGAAATGGTTGACAAAATTATTGATATTGATCAATCACCAATTGGTCGAACACCGCGATCAAATCCTGCAACCTATACAGGGGTATTTGATATAATTCGAGATATATTTGCACAAACCCCAGAAGCAAAAACCCGCGGGTATAAAAAAGGCCGTTTTAGTTTTAATGTTAAAGGTGGACGATGTGAAAAATGTAATGGTGATGGCATTATAAAAATTGAAATGCATTTTTTACCGGATGTTTTTGTCCCCTGTGAAATTTGCCAAGGGAAACGCTATAATCGTGAAACATTGGAAGTAAAATATAAAGGGAAAAATATTGCCGATATATTAGGAATGACAGTTGAAGAAGCACTTGAATTTTTTGAAAATATACCTAAAATTAAAAGTAAGCTTCAGACACTTTTTGATGTTGGGTTAAGTTATTTAAAACTGGGTCAACCATCAACTCAATTATCCGGAGGAGAAGCCCAACGCATTAAGTTAGCTAGTGAATTAAGTAAACGAAATACGGGAAAAACTCTATATATTTTGGATGAACCAACCACAGGTTTACATATCGCGGATGTGGAGCAATTAATTATTGTGCTACAGCGCTTAGCGGATACAGGGAGCACTGTTGTTGTGATTGAGCATCATTTAGATGTGATAAAGGTTGCCGATTATGTGATCGATTTAGGCCCTGAAGGGGGAGATGGTGGGGGTCAAGTGATTGGAACTGGAACACCTGAAGAAATTGCAACAATTAATGCGTCATATACGGGCCATTATTTAAAAAAAATATTAGAGAACACACGATAAAATAGAAAAACCGTATATTATTTGGATGATAAAGTTTTGAGATAGAATGCCGTTGGGCAATGTTTGTTCAAGAAATAAATGGAATAGCTACTCAAGAATGATTCTAATTAAGCTTAATGATAACTGAAAGAGTTGACAATCTAATTGACAATGATTTTCAATTAGAGTATAATAAAAATGAAGAATGGATCATTGAAGAAATAATAATTATTCGTATTATTTGAGTGATAATATAAGGAAGAAGGTGTCGATTTTGTGCACTTTAAAAGATTTAAAACCAGGTGAAAAAGCTTGTGTAGGAACAATTTTGGTTGAAGGATTGATGCGACGAAAACTGATGGACATGGGTGTAACCCCAGGTGTTGAGATTGAAGTAAATAAAATGGCGCCATTAGGGGATCCAATTGAAGTTAAATTAAGAGGCTACGCATTAAGTTTAAGAAAAAAAGATGCGGAAAATATTTTAATGACATCATAAATAATAATAAACCACCTTTGTTAGGGTGGTTTCGTTATTTTATATTTGAAACGAGGAAATGAATGGGATATAAAGTTGCTTTGGTAGGAAATCCAAATTCAGGAAAAACTACCTTATTTAATTGTTTAACAGGAAGTAGTTACTATGTTGGAAATTGGCCAGGAGTAACTGTTGAAAAAAAAGAAGGAAAATTAAAAAATACATCAGAAGACATTACATTAGTTGATTTACCTGGCATTTATTCATTAGCTCCTTATTCTATGGATGAGATTGTATCACGAAATTGTTTGCTTGAAGAAAAACCGGATTTAATAATTAATATCATTGATGCATCAAATATTGAAAGAAATTTATATTTAACAACACAGTTAATGGAATTGGATTGTCCAATAATTGGGGCACTAAATATGATGGATGTTGTTGATAAAAAGGGAATCGAATTAGATACTGAATTGTTATCAAATTCCTTTGGGTTTAGGTTTTTAAAAATTTCAGCTCAAAAAGAAACGGGAATAAACGAATTAATACATTATGTATCAGAGAGTATTACAAAAAAAGGAGCCTTTAGTATTTCGCAAATATTTCCAGATGAAATTACAGAAATATTAAATAAATTTGAAGAACATATCGAAAAAAACTATCCTGATGTTTTGCCAGATTATCCTATTGCGTTTAGAACAATAAAACTTATTGAAAAAGACGAAGAAATTTTGTCAAAGATCCATAATAATTTTGAGTTATTAGAGGTGATTTATAAAAGTCGAAAAGAAATTGAGAATTACTCAGGTCATGATGTGGATAGCGCAATCGCAGATTATCGGTATCAGTATATTACAAAAAATGTAACACAAGCGTCAAAAGTTGTAAGAGAGAATGACAATCGGTTTCAGGAAAAATTAGATAAAATTCTAATGAATCGCTTTGCTGCAATCCCTATTTTTTTCTTATTTATGTTTGTGATTTATTATGTATCAATTACATTGGTTGGTAATTTAACAGTCGAAGGAATTCAATGGTTGATTAATGATATTCTTATGGTAAACATCGCAAAAGGGTTGAGTTTTTTAGGGGCTTCAAATTGGATTATTGCATTAATAAATGATGGGATTATTACAGGAGTTGGTGCGGTTATTACATTTGTTCCACAATTGTTAGTATTGTTTATGTTTATTTCAATACTTGAAGATAGTGGCTATATGGCAAGAGTAGCGTTTATGATGGATCGTATTTTTAGACGATTTGGTTTATCTGGGAAATCTTTTATACCTATGGTTGTTGGTTTAGGATGCTCTGTTCCTGGAATTATGGCTACACGTACCTTAGAGAATGAACGTGAACGTAAATTAACGGCAGTATTGACGCCATTTATTTCATGTGGAGCGAAGATGCCAGTGTATGTATTAATGGCTTCGGTCTTTTTTGCAACAAATCAGACCTTGTTGGTATTTTCATTATACCTAATGAGTTTGTTGGTTGTTTTTATTTCAGGTTTAATTTTATCAAAAACATGGTTTAAAGGGGAAGATTCGGGATATTTATTAGAGATACCACCGTATCGATTACCGAAACTAAAAAACACTATTACTCAAGTATGGGAACGCATAAAGGAATTTCTTATTCGCGCAGGAACGATTATTTTTGCAGCATCTGTTGTACTTTGGTTTTTACAAAATTATACATTTGGATTTCAAATGGTTGAATCAATTGATCAAAGTATGTTAGCGAGTTTTGGAAAAATAATTACTCCGATTTTTGCACCACTCGGATTTGGAAATTGGATTGCATCTGTATCATTGTTAACCGGTATGGTTGCAAAAGAAATGATTATTAGTACAATGAGTGTATTATTAGCGGGTGCAGAAGGTGGATTTACGGTTGCATTAAGTCAGGTATTTACACCGGTGTCAGCGTATAGTTTTGTATTATTTGTATTATTGGCATCCCCTTGTATGGCTGCAATTGCTACGATGAAAAAAGAGTTAGGTAATTGGAGAGATTTTATTTTTGCAATTTCATATCAACTTGGAATAGCTTACAGCGTTTCTTTTATTGTCTATCAGGTCGGAAGTCGTATTTTTGGGTAAAGAGATAAAGAGATACATTAAGAAAGAAGGGAAATCATGATTACGTGGTTATTAGCAGGACTTATTCTTCTTGGAACAGGTATTGTTATATTCAAAAAAATAAAGAAATTAAAATCAGGAGATTTTTCATGCGAAGGATGTAAAGGAACGTGTTCTGGATGCAGTATGAATGCGACGAAAGAAATGAAAAATAAAAAGGATGAGATCAAAGAATAAATAAAATGATATAGAAGCACTTCATTTTAATGTGAGGTACTCATATACCCCCGTCCCGACTAATTGTTAATCTGTTGTGTGCTGGCAGTTCGGACAGGCTATCGCCTGTTCGCCCTGAGGCGCACACCATGATGTAACAATTGTTGGGACTGTTTTATGGCTATTGTCTAAAGTTTGAGCACTTCATTTTAATATGAGGTGTTTTTTTAGGGTGAGATCTCATACTAATGTTTAATCTACAAGGCTTGCAAGGGGATAGATATTGATAAATTGACATAAAAAAAAGATCAGATATAATCTGATCTTTTTTACTTTACTTAATTACTAACTATGCAATAAAAACGTTTGTAGCTTGTAAGCCACGATCAGTTTTTTCTGTATCAAAAGTAACACGTTGACCTTCTACAAGGTTTTTACGACCATCAGCGATAATTGCTGAGAAATGTACGAATACATCTTCGCCGCCATCAATTGAAATAAAACCAAAACCTTTTTCCTCATTAAACCATTTAACTGTACCATTATTCATTTTGGTACCTCCTGTTTTCTAAAATTAATCTTGATGCAAAAATAAAAAAACACATATTTTTGTAAGTCATTTGAATCATATAAACCGTAAAATGACTTGCAAAAATATGTGAAATCAATAAATACACTTTAACTATTTATAATGTTACACTAAAAAATACCTTTTGTCAAATATTATTTAAAAAATAATTTTCCTATTAAGAAAATATTTAACAAAAGGGTAGTAGCATTAAAAGAAATGATTCTAATAAAAAGAAGAAATCAAGAATTATATGGTACAATAGTTGTTAAAATCAATGGAGTCATATTTACGCTTTAATAATTCTTTTGCTTCTTTAATGACTTCTTTTTCAGAAATAGGAAGTCTAATTTCTCGTATTTCAATGATTTTAAAAGGGCTATTTTTTATGCATTTCGTCAGTGTGTAACCACCATAAATTTTAGGAACAATTTTAACTTCAAAATTCCCGACTGAAATTAAGGTATTTAGACCGTCTATGACTATTTTTTCAAACATGTAAACACTTCCTCTCTGTTTTTCAAATTGTACTCTTATTATACCAAAACCATATTGAAAATAAACAAAAAAATGGAAATAAATATTTTTTTAAGTTAAAATAATATTTATTAAAAAAGAAATGATCAAGAAAGCAATCACACTAACCAAACAGTTGGGTTAATAGTAAAATGAAGTAAAGGAAAAAAATGTATAATAAAGAAAGATTAAAAGAGTTACCTCATAATCCTGGCGTATATATGATGAAGAATATAAAAGATGAGATTATTTATGTTGGGAAAGCAAAAAATCTCAAAAATAGAGTCAAACAATATTTTCAGAGTAAAGAAAAATTGACCTTAAAAACAGCAGTATTAGTATCGTATATTCATTCAATCGAAATAATTATTACGGATTCTGAAATGGAAGCGCTTATTTTAGAGTCCAATTTAATAAAAAAACATCGGCCACGTTATAATATTTTATTAAAGGATGATAAAAGTTATCCTTGGATCTGTGTCACAATAAACGAAGCGTATCCTCGTATTATGATGACGCGGGAGTATAAAAAGGATGGCGCAAAATATTTTGGTCCATTTACAAGTGGATTTGCAGTAAAAAATACGATTGATGCTATTTTAAAAGTTTTCAAAATTAGAACATGTACCCGACACGTTTTGGCTGGAAAAGTGACTGGAAGACCGTGCTTAAATTATCATATTGGCCAGTGTTTAGCCCCTTGTCAAGGCAATGTTTCGCAAGAAAACTATCAAAATGATATTAATGAAATATTGGATATACTCAATGGACGACAAAATCAAATCATTAATCTATTAAAAGATAAAATGACGATTGCAGTAAAGGAGTATCATTATGAAGAAGCAGGGAAATTAAGAGATCAAATTATTGGAATTAATCATATCGTTGAAAAACAAAAAATAATTTTAAACAGTAATCAAGATCAAGATTTTATTGGGTTAGCAAAAGAAAATAATTTGTCTTGTATCCATGTCTTTCACGTGAGAGATGGAAAATTAATGGGGCGTGATCATTTTTTCATTGAAGATGCTCAGGAAAATGAAGACTGGGAAATTTTAGAAAGCTTTATTAAACAGTATTATGAAACTTGTGGATTTATTCCAAAAGAAATTTTCCTTAAACCAATGCTTCAGGATCACGATATAATTATTAAATGGCTTAGTCAAATAGCAGGTAAAAAAATTAATTTAGTCAATCCAAAACGCGGACAAAAAGTAAAAATGTTAGAAATGGTGAGAGAAAATGCTGATTTATCATTAAAACAAAGAATCATTGAGAATCAATTAAAAGAAGAAAAAAAGAAAAATAAATTAGATCTATTAAGAGAATTATTGAATTTAGAGAATAGTCCAACGCGTATTGAAGCGTATGATGTTTCAAATATTTCAGGGACAAACAATGTTGGTGGAATGGTTGTTTATAGCCAAGGGAAATTAAACCGAAAAGCTTGCCGGCGTTTTAAAATCAATTCTGTTGATGGACAAAACGACTATGCTAGTATGCAAGAAATGGTTTTTCGTCGAATGGAAAGAGGCATGAAAAAAGGTGATGACAATAGTTTTTTACCTTTTCCAGATTTAATAATGGTTGATGGTGGAATCGGCCATGTCAATGCTGTTAATAGTATTCTGTCTTTATATTCACCAGCAATTGAAGTGTGTGGTTTAATTAAAGATGAACATCATCGTTTACGAGGTGTGATTTATAAAGGGGAAGAATATTATATTAAGAAAGGAACACCATTAGGCGTATTTTTATTTGAAGTATCAGAAGAAGTGCATCGTTTCACGATTGGATATCATCGTATTTTAAGAAAAAAAACAGCGCTTGCTTCAAATTTAGAGAAAATTCCGGGAGTTGGGAAAAAAAGAAGAGAATTGTTAATGAAACATTTTGGTGGAATAGATAAGATTAAAACGGCAAAAAAAAGCGAAATAATGCAAATGTCTGGATTTAATGATAAAATTGCTGAGAGTATAGTCGAGTTTTTTAAGAATGATCCTTAAAAAACCTTTAATAAATAATTGTGATGGGGTAAAATATTATGAGTAAATTAATTAGTAATAAATCGATAAAATGCAATGGAGATAAAAGTAATTGTATGGTGAAGTTGGATGATTTTTGTAAAGAAACAAATTTAAAAATAGTTTATTGTAATTCTAAAGAAATTAATTTAACAGATAGTGGTATTAATCGACCTGGGTTGCAATTGCATGGCTATTATAAACATTTTGATGTGAATCGGATTCAAGTGATTGGAAAAGTTGAAGTGTCGTATTTGCTTGATTTAGATTCAGAAGTTCGACAACAAAAAATTGATGATTTTTTTGCTTTTGACTTTCCGTGTTTTATTGTGTGTTGGGATTTAGATGAAATTGGTATGTTTATTGAGGCTGCTAAGAAATATGGGAGAACCTTATTAAAAAGTTCTGAACATACAAATACATTATTTTATTATCTTGTTAATTATATTGATCGGATTTCTGCACCACAGATTAGTTTACACGGTGTATTAGTTGAAGTATTTGGTGTTGGGGTTTTAATTACAGGGCCAAGTGGTATTGGGAAAAGTGAAACAGCTCTTGAAATTGTAAAGCGTGGACATTGCTTAATTGCAGATGATGTTGTTGAGGTAAAACGCATTCAAGATAGTCATCTTATGGGAACAGCGCCAAAAATTTTACAACATTTTATGGAAATTCGAGGGATTGGAATTATTGATGTAAAAACGCTATATGGTGCTCGAAGCGTAAAACCAATTGTTGAAATTGATATGGTGATTCGTTTAGAGAATTGGGATGAACGCTCACCATATGATCGATTAGGTCTTGATGAAAAGACAATTGATATATTAGGAATAAACGTTCCTGAAGTTATGGTTCCTGTATCAGGAGGACGCAATTTAGCATGTATTATTGAAACAGCAGCGATTAATAACCGAACAAAACAGCAGTATGGGTATCATTCAGCTCAAGTTTTTTGTGATCGCGTTGCTCAGCAAAATGAAATTGAAGTTGAAAAGCGAAATAAATTGGAGAAGAAATGAGAAATTATGTATTAGATGGACATGTTCATACATTATCATGTGGACATGCTTACAACACACTTTTAGAACTAGTAGATGAAGCGGCACGGAAAAATTTGGAAATGATTTGTCTAACAGAACATGGACCAATGCTTCCAGGTGGACCAGGTGAATTATTTTTTGCAAATTATCGTGTTATTCCTAGTAAAATAAAAAATGTTAAATTGTTAAAAGGAATTGAAAGTAATATTTTAGATTGTGATGGAAATACGGATATTCCGATGAAATACATTGAATCGTTAGAAATTATTTCAGCATCATTGCATTTGCCAACCTTTAAACCGCGAACAAAAAACGAAAATACAAGTGCAGTATTAGGTGCAATCGCAAATAAAAATGTTGATTTTATTTGTCATTTGGGGAATCCTCAATATGACTTAGACTATGAAGCCATTTTGCAAGATGCAAAAAGAACGAATACATTGATTGAAATCAATAATGGATCATTTTTTATTCGAAAAGGATCTAAGCCAAATTGTGAATGGATTGCAAAACGATGCAAAGAGTTAGATCTTCCTATCATTATTGGGAGTGATACCCATTTTTGTTTTGATATTGGAGATTTCCCATATGCAGATCAAGTATTAAATGCAATTGATTTCCCTCAAGAATTAATTATAAATTTAGAAACAAAACGTTTGATCGATTATTTAGAGTCAAAAGGAAGAACACTTTTTAAAGATCCAAGACAATATGCAAAAGATTTGTTTTCACAAGAGATAAAAACTGTGGTAAAATAATGAAAAAATGAGTATAGTAGTTCAGTGAAAACGTGGTGAAGAAAGGAAATAAGCATGAGTATAAAAATCATTACAGATTCTGCCTGCGATATTGTGATAGAAGATCAACAGGAATATCATATTGAAAAAATTCCAGTTTATGTGAATCGAGAAGAAAATACGTATCGTGACGGTATTGATATAACATCGGAAACAGTATATACAAATATGCGAAAAGGTGTACACTATAAAACATCTCAGATTTCTTATGCTGATTTTTTAAATCGTTTTGAAGAGCTAATACTTATTGAACAGCCATTTATTTACTTGTGTTTTTCAAGTGGTTTATCAGGAACGTATCAAGCGGCTGCTTTAGCAAAACGTGATCTTAAAGAAAAATATCCAGATGCTGAATTTGAAGTTGTGGATACAAAATCGGTTTGCTATGGTTTAGGTCATATGGCTTATTATACTTCAAAAGCGGCTAAAGACGGAGAAAGTATGGCCCAACTTCTTAAAAGGCTTGATTATTATATTAAACATGTTAAACATGTTTTTACAGTAACGGACCTTCAGTATTTGTATCGCGGTGGGCGATTAAATAAAGGAACTGCAATTATTGGAAATATGTTAAATATTAAGCCATTACTGGAAGTGAATCAAGCGGGAGAATTGCAACAAATTTATAAAATTCGAGGAGAAAAACGATTGTTAAAAAAAATGGTTGATTATCTCGAAGACTATGGGGATGATTTGAAAAATCAAACCATTGGGATTAGTCATGCGGATAATCCAGAATTAGTAGCTGGTTTTGTGAAAATGGCTAAAAAACGATTTAATACGGATGATTTTAAAATTGTAACCCTTGGAGCAACAATTGGAACACATTCAGGCCCAGGGACATTGGCTGTCTTTTTCTTTGATGAATGGAAAGAATGGGTTTGGAAATAATAAATAGATTAGGAAAAATGAAGGAGTAACATGTTAGATAAATTAGATTTTTTAGCAGAAAAATATGCTGAATTAAATGAAAAGATTAGTGATCCAGCTATTATTGCGGATCAAAATCAATGGAAAAAATTAGTAAAAGAACATGCACATATTGAACCAATTATCGAAAGATATAATGACTATTCAAAAACATTAGATGGTATTGTGGATGCAAAAGAAATGTTAAATGACAAACAATTAGAAAAAGATTTCAAAGAAATGGTTGAATTAGAACTGGAAGAATTATCAGAAAAGAAGATTCAATTAGAAGAAAAATTAAGAATTTTATTATTGCCAAAGGATCCAAATGATGACAAAAATGTTATTGTTGAAGTTCGAGCAGGTGCTGGTGGAAGTGAAGCAGCTCTTTTTGCAGGTGACTTATTTCGAATGTTTACCCGTTATGCTGAACGGCAAGGATGGAAAAGTGAAATAATGAGTTCAAGTATCCCTGATATTGGTGGAATCAAAGAAATAATTTTTTTAATTGAAGGGAAAGGTGTTTATAGTCGACTAAAATATGAAAGTGGTGTTCATCGTGTTCAACGTATTCCAAGTACTGAATCGGGAGGACGCATTCATACATCAACAGCGACAGTGGCGGTATTACCAGAAGTCGAAGATGTTGAAGTTGAGATTCATGCGAATGATTTAAGAGTGGATGTATATCGTTCCTCTGGAAATGGTGGGCAAAGTGTTAATACCACAGATTCTGCTGTTCGAATGACACATTTACCTACGGGTATTGTTGTAACATGTCAGGATGAAAAATCTCAATTAAAAAACAAAGATAAAGCATTAAAAATATTAAAAGCACGCGTATATGAAATAGAACAACAAAAACAACAAAGTGAAATTGCAGAAGATCGAAGAAGTCAAGTTGGAACAGGGGATCGAAGTGAACGGATTCGAACCTATAATTTTCCTCAGGGGCGTATTTCGGATCATCGAATTGGTGTGACTGTATATCAATTAGAAGCTTTTTTAGATGGTGATATTGATGAAATGATTAACGCACTCATTACCAGTGATCAGGCTGAAAAATTAAAACAACGTGCATAAAATAGTAATAAAAAAAATAAACTTTAACAGGTTTATTTTTTTTTGAAAGTTAAATTTTTAGGTTGTTTTAACAGCATAGTTGATATCAAGTGAAGATTTTATCTTTTGAATTGCATGTTTAACTGAGGGGATGAGTAATACAATAACAGTAATAATTGCTTCAGCTCCAAGATAGGTGCCATTGTAAACCAAAGACCACGTAATTATTTAGTTTGTCAAGAAGAGTGAAATAATACCTTTGTTATGAGGAAAAAAAAATAATCAATAACTTTGAGTAAATATTTGTTGGTCGATTGACAATTTTTGTTTTTGAGATAAAATTAAACTTAGTTTAAAAAAGAATAGAAAATGTTTTAAGTTTTCAAAAAAATAATGGAGGAATGAAAATGAAACGATTAGTAGTAGTGGATCAGTCTGCATGTGTAGCATGTTTAGCATGTGAATTGGCTTGCGCAGAGGCCTTTTATAAGGTATTAGATACAGAATTATCATGTATTCAGATAACAAAAAATGATACAGGTGACTTAGAAACATTGGTATGTACACAATGTGGTAAATGTGCAGAAGTGTGCGATGTAGGAGCAATTAAACAAAATAAAAAAGGTGTTTACACTATCAATAAAAAATTATGTGTTGATTGTGGAAAATGTATTGATGCTTGCCCATTTGGGATTATTGTAAAATCCGAAGAAAAAGATGCACCGACTAAATGTATAGCATGTGGAAAATGTGTTGCAGCTTGTCCACAAGGTGTTTTAGAGATCCAAGATGTATAAGGTAATAAGCTTATAAGAGCAATGAGATTTTATTTTGCAGAATAACTAAAAGACCGTCCTTCATTGTTGAAGGGCGGTCTTTTAAATAGATAAAAGCTATAGTATTAAAATTGTATACGCGTTTGAATATAGTTAACAACCTCAGTAATAGGGACCCGCACTTGTTCCATTGTATCGCGGTCTCTTAAAGTAACACACTTGTCTTCTAAGGTGTCAAAATCGACAGTTACACAAAAAGGTGTTCCAATTTCATCGTGTCGACGGTAGCGTTTTCCAATACTGCCAGCTTCATCGTATTCAACCATAAAGTGTTTTGCTAATTGAGAATAAATTTCAGATGCTTCCTCACTTAACTTTTTAGAAAGTGGAAGGACAGCTGCTTTATAGGCTGATAAAAACGGATGAATTTTCATAACATGTCGTTCTTCTGTTTTATCACCTTTTACTAAGGTTTCTTTTTCCATAGAATTGCATAAGAAGGCTAAGAATACGCGATCAGCACCTAGGGATGGTTCAATACAATATGGTATATACTTTTCATTGGTGATTGGATCGGTATAACGCATATCTTTTGTTGAATGGGTTTGGTGTTGTGTTAAATCAAAGTCTGTTCGATCTGCAATTCCCCAAAGTTCTCCCCAACCGAACGGAAAGCGAAATTCAACATCAGTTGTTGCATTACTATAATGAGAAAGCTCTTCTGCTTTATGATCTCTAAAACGGACATTATCATCCTTCATTCCGAGATCGAATAACCATTTTTTACAAAAATCTTTCCAATAATTAAACCATTCCATATCCGTTCCCGGTTTACAGAAAAATTCAAGTTCCATTTGTTCAAATTCACGGGTTCTAAAGATGAAATTACCAGGTGTGATTTCATTTCTAAATGATTTTCCAACTTGTGCAATACCAAACGGTATTTTTTTTCGTGCTGTACGTTGAACGTTTTTAAAATTTACAAAAATACCCTGAGCCGTTTCAGGTCTAAGATAAATTTGACTGGCAGTGTCAGCATTGACACCTTGATATGTTTTAAACATGAGGTTAAATTCACGAATATCAGTGTAATCCATTTTTCCGCAATCGGGACAAACAATATTATGATCTTGTATAAATGTCATCATTTCGTCATTTGTCCAACCATCGATGATCACATCTTCGTCCTTTTTAAAGTAATAGTCAGCGATAAGTTTGTCCGCTCTAAACCGAGATTTACAGGATTTACAATCCATAAGTGGATCATTAAATCCACCAACATGACCAGAAGCAACCCATGTTTTTGGGTTCATAAGAATTGCAGCATCTAATCCAACATTATAGGGTGATTCTTGAACGAATTTTTTCCACCACGCTTTTTTAATATTGTTCTTCATTTCAACCCCAATTGGGCCGTAATCCCAACTGTTTGCAAGACCATCATATATTTCTGAACCAGGAAAAATAATTCCTCTCATTTTCGCAAGACTTACAAGTTCAGACATCGTAAATTGTGACATTTGTTTCCTCCTATTAAATAAAAAATTACAAAAAAAACGTCCCTTGCATCTTACAAGGGACGGATTATACCGCGGTTCCACCCAAGTTATTTATCACGAGATAAATCACTTATCATATAACGAATTTCACGTCAAACCGTATTGTTACGGCTTGCTGCTCAAAAAGTGCCGCTTAATAAGTATTTCGACAAATCTTTCACCATCATTTGCTCGCTTTTCTAATTGACTTACTAAGTATTCTTTTATCAACGCATTTAATATTTGTTCATAGACTCAAAGAGAGAATACCAATAATTTAAAATAAAGTCAAGATAAAATAAAAAAAAGAATAAAAATATAGCATCAACCAAGGTAACAAAAGGTGGTTTAAGTGAAATGAGACGTAAATAAGAAAATGTGAATCTTTGAAAAAAAGAGTGTGATTTATTTTAAATTAATGATAAAATGAAAAAGATATTTATAGAGGAAAAGTATCATAAAACGTGTTAACTAGGAAAACAGTCGGATTAGGTTAAAAAAATAGCCTAATCTTTAATTATGTAAAATTATTGATGGAGGAAGAAATGACGCTTGAAATGCTAGTCGGTCTCTTTGGAGGATTAGGACTATTTATTTATGGGATGCATATTATGAGTGAAGGTTTAAAAACTGTTGCTGGTAATAAGATGAAGAAGTTATTAGAAGTTCTAACGAACAATAAAATAAAAGCTATTTTAGTTGGAACAGTTGTCACAATGATTGTTCAAAGCTCAAGTACGACAACAGTAATGGTTGTTGGATTTGTAAATGCAGCCTTAATGTCTCTTACCCAGGCAGCGGGAGTTATTCTTGGTGCAAATATTGGAACAACAGTAACCGCACAATTAATCGCATTTAACGTCACTGCGTTTGCACCAATATTTATTGGTGTAGGAGCGATTATGTCGCTTTTTGGTAAGAAAAAAAAATATCGAGATATTGGAGCCATTGTTCTTGGTTTTGGGATCTTGTTTTTTGGAATTGCAACGATGTCAGCGACAATGAAACCACTGAGAGAAAGTGAAGATTTTATTTATTTATTGACGACCTATGGAACAAATCCATTTTTTGGTCTTTTAATTGGTACAGCAATTACAGCCATTATGCAAAGTAGTAGTGCGTCATTAGGATTGCTTCAAGCATTGGCAATTTCAGGGGTATTTGCAAGTATTGGTGGGACAGGGGCGATTCAGATTTGTATTCCAATTCTTATAGGGACAAATATTGGAACCTGTGTTACAGCGTTACTTTCATGTATTGGAACGTCAACGACTGCAAAGAAAGCAGCGTTTATCCATTTGTTTATAAATATTTTTGGAGCTGTTTGGGTGATGGTACTCCTTTCGGGCATGGATGCTTTTATGGTCGAAAATCCGATCTATGAATTTTTTGTGAGTATTTCGGGTACATTTGTAGATGATGGGGTTGTGGTTCCAAATGTTGCAAGACAAATTGCGATGGCACATACATTTTTTAATATTATTAATACGATAGTAATGTTTCCATTGATTGGATACTTTGTTTTATTTTTAGATCGCATTTATCCTGAAAAGGAAGAGGAACGTTCGTTGCAATTAGATGATCGTTTAATTAGTAATCCTGCTATTGCATTAGGTCAGGTAGGAAAAGAAATGAAACGATTAAGTGAAATGTGTTTAAAGAATTTCAATAATGCATGTCAGTCAGTAATGGATGGAGACGAAAAAACGATTTTGGATGTTTCAAAAAGAGAAGAACGTATTGATGAGTTTCAACAAGGAATTGTTGAGTATACCATAAAATTATCAAATGAAAATATGACAGAAGAAGAAAATAATCGCATTGCCTTCTTCTTAAAAGGAAGTCATGATTTGGAACGTATTGGAGATCATGCAATGAATATTGCTGAATTAGCGGAAATGCGAATGAACAATAAAATAATTTTCAGTGAAATTGCAAATAAAGAAATATTAGAGCTAATCAGTTTCACAGTAAATACCCTACGGGATATGATCGAATTGATTGAAACAGAGGATGAAAGCTTATGTCATAAGATCTTTGATGAAGAAGAAGAAATTGATGAAATGACTGAAAAACTAAAAGATGATCATATTCAACGGTTGAATCATGGCGGATGTAATCCATATGCGGGGATTATCTATTTAGATTTATTATCGAATATCGAACGCGTTGGTGATCATGCATCTAATATTGCCCAAGGAATTATTGGATTGAAATTGCATCAAGGGTTAGTAAATGCATCTATTTTTGAAAATGAGAGAATTAATAATTAAGATGTGAATAATTATTAATTATAGAGTAATAAAATGTATAATAAGAATAAAGTGATGAATAATCGGTATTCAAAAGAAATGTTCGGATAAATTGTGTTTTATAAATTTTAATATTAAATAGGAAGGAATATCTGTGGATCCTTTTCTAAGGTTATAAACTTTGCTTTTTTATAAATTATAGAAAAGTATTTTTTTATTTATTAACTAAATAAGATAAAAGATTTATTAAAATAAAACGATTAATATAAATATTAGTGTACAATTTATTAATATGAACAATGAATTATGTAAAACAGAAAGATGAATCAAACGTTTTCATAGGTAAATTGAGTTTGTTAATGAAAAAAAAGAGACTTTATGAATGATAAAAATAAAAAAAGTTGCGTTATAATTATATAGTATTATATAATAT
>LGOV01001346.1_pt1 | contig 47319 bp, 59 predicted proteins | sample 469881 | NCBI WGS metagenome assembly LGOV01 (sample SAMN03857199, study PRJNA290197) | marine sediment metagenome | biome: marine cold seep biome; feature: cold seep; material: marine sediment; isolation source: sample #5579, elevator 3A push core 41 containing 12 cm of sediment... ...
CTTGAAGACTAATTTATTAGTTTAGAAAAAAGTGAACCGTCTCTCGTTGAGAGGCGGTTTTTTGATTGAAGCAGGAAGAATTTAAAGTTGAATGATGTTTGAAATTAAAGCATTTATATTTTGAAAGAAAATAAAAAGAAAGTTTGAATAATAAAAAGATAATAAAATATGTGATCTTCGGTATTGAACAAATAGGGATATGATGGTAAGATAGAAAATAAATAAAAAAATGCTCGTAAGTGTAACGGATTGAAATGGATAATTGTGATAATGCAATTAGAAAGAAGTAAATAATGATAAAACTTTTAGTTGATAGTATGTGCGATTTACCAATGGAATATATTAATCATCCCGATATGGATATGGTTTCATTAAATGTAATTATTGAAGATAAAGCCTATCGTGATAAACGTGAAATTGATTTAGAGACGATGAATAGTTTTATGGAAAAAGGAATAGTGCCGACAACTTCTCAAGTTAACCCAGGAGATTTTATTGAGTATTTTGAACGCTATGCAAAAAACAATATTGATTGTATTTATCTTGCGTTTTCATCAAAATTATCAGGAAGTTATGAAACAGCACGACTGGTATTAAAAGATGTGAAGGAAAGTTATCCTGAATTTAAATGTGAAGTGATTGATAGTTTCCAAAGTGGCGGAGGGGTTGGTCTGATTGCTGTGGAACTTTTGAAATTAATCGAAAAAGAAGAAGATTTAAATTATATTGTTGAGGCAGCGAAAAAAATAATTCCACATACTCATTTTTATTTTAGCATTGAAGATTTAAATTGGTTATATATGGGTGGCCGTGTATCACGAGGGACTGCAATTGTTGGAAGTTTTTTGAAAATTCATCCGATCGTGTCGGTAGAAAGTGGAGAATTGAAAATTATTGGCAAAGCCCGTGGTCATAAAAAAGCCCATCGGTTAATTCTTGAAAAAGTAAGTGAAAATATAAAAGGATATCTTGAACAAAATGTTGGGATTGCCTATACTGGATCAATCAAAGCAGTTCAAGAATATGAAGAAGCATTACGATTGATTGGTGTTGACAATATTGAACCAGTGCCAATTGGATGTGTTTTAGCAGCACATTTAGGGCTTCAAGGAACAGGAATATATTTTTTAGACCAATCACCAATAGAAATATTAAAATAAATTAAGATATTATAAAAAAACGCTTGCTAAAGGCGTTTTTTTCTTGTATAATGTGAAAGGTTGACACGCTGCGATGAAGTGAGAGGTTGCTGTCACCTAAGACAGGTTAAATTCCCATGGAGTATGTCACGATCTCAGAATCGGACGACAATCACGATATCATATACAACCACAAAATGACGATGTTCATTTTGAAAAAAAATATGATGAAACACCCGGATGGGTTGACAAGTGATTGGCGTACCTAAATTACTATGAGAAAAAATAAAAAGGAGGTAAAATTTAGGTATGGCTAAACAAAAGATTAGAATTAAGTTAAAGGCGTTTGATCACAAACTATTAGATCAATCCGCTGAACGAATTGTTGAAACAGCAAAGAGAACAGGTGCAAGTGTATCTGGACCAGTGCCATTGCCAACTGACAAGGAAATCATTACGATTCTTCGAGCAGTGCATAAGTACAAAGATTCCAGAGAACAATTTGAAATGCGAACTCATAAACGATTGATTGACATTTTAAATCCAACACCAAAAACTGTAGACGCATTAATGAGATTAAACTTACCAGCAGGCGTTGATATAGAAATCAAACTATAGACCCCAATGGTATTACGATTGCAAAGCAATCCAATGATATTTAGGAGGAAATAATGAAAAAAGCAATTATTGGACGAAAAATTGGGATGACCCAAATTTTCACAGAAGACGGAACAGTAATTCCTGTAACCGTAGTTGAAGCAGGACCATGTGTTGTTCTTCAAAAGAAAACAATGGAAATTGACGGTTATGAAGCACTTCAATTAGCCTTTGGTGAAGTCAAAGAACGTCGAATGACAAAGCCATTAAAAGGTCATTATGATAAAAACGGTGTTGAATATAAGAAAGTTATTCGAGAATTTAAATTGGATGACTATGCAAGTTATGAAACAGGACAACTGATTCAGGCTGATATGTTTGAAGCTGGAGAACGTGTGGATATTTCAGGTACATCAAAGGGTAAGGGGTTCCAAGGGGTTATTAAAAGACATAATCAATCACGCGGACCTATGGCCCATGGTTCCAAATATCATAGAAGACCAGGTTCTATGGGAGCATCATCGTCACCTTCAAGAGTATTTAAGGGCAAAAAACTTCCAGGTCAAATGGGAAATAAAAATGTCACAGCAATAAATCTTGAAGTAGTAACAGTCGATGTTGAAAACAATGTACTTTTGATAAAAGGTGCAGTACCAGGAATTCGAGGAGCACTTATTACAATCAAAACCAGTGTTAAAGCATAGAAAAATTAAGCCTGAAAGGAGGAATTCAAATGCCTAAAATTGACATTTTAGATGTAAAAGGAAATATTGTTGGTGATGTAGAATTAAGCGAAGGTATCTTCGGGATCGAACCCAACGAATATGTAGTACATGAAGTAGTGGTTGCACTACTCGCAAATAGACGACAAGGAACAAAAGGCACAAAAACACGTGCAGAAGTACGTGGTGGTGGACGTAAACCTTGGAAACAAAAAGGAACTGGTCGGGCACGAGCAGGTACCATTCGTTCTCCATTGTGGAAGGGTGGCGGTGTGGTTTTCGCACCTAAATCAAGAGATTATAGTAAAAAAGTAAACAAAAAAGTAAAAGCACTTGCTATGAAATCTGTGTTTTCATCAAAGGTTCAAGAAAATGAAATCCGAGTATTGGATCAATTGACGATGGATGCACCAAAAACAAAAGAAATGATTTCAGTTTTAAATAATATAAATGCTTCAAAAGCGTTGATTGTGCTTCCAGAAAATAATAAAGCTGTTATTAAATCAGCAAGTAATATTCCAAAGATTGCAACAACAACTGTGAGTGAACTAAATGTTTATGATATGTTAAAATATGATGTATTAGTAATGACTCAGGATGCATTAGAAAAAATTGAGGAGGTATACGCATAATGAAAAATCCTCGTGATATTATTATCAAGCCAATTATTACAGAACGTAGTATGGCAGATGCAGAAGTAAAGAAATTCACTTTTAAAGTGGATAAGCGTGCGAATAAAATTGAAATAAAAGAAGCTGTTGAAAAAATATTCGAAGTGAAAGTTGAGAAAGTTAACACACTGAATATGAAAGGCAAGCTAAAAAGAACCGGACGTTTCGTTGGTCGGAGATCCGATTGGAAAAAAGCAATTGTTAAGCTAACACCAGAAAGCAAAGGCATTCAATTCTTTGAAGGCGTTTAATAACAAAAGCGAAACGACAACCCGAGAAGCATACAAAAAAGGAGGTTGCGAATAATGGGTATTAAGAAGTATAAACCAACGTCCCCAGGACGTAGAAATATGAGTGTCAATACTTTTGAAGAAGTTACTAAGCATGAGCCTGAAAAGTCTCTGTTAAAACCACTTAAAAAACATGGCGGTCGTAATGTTTATGGTCGAATCACTGTTAGACATCAAGGTGGTGGGGCTAAAAGAAAATACAGAGTTATTGATTTTAAAAGAAATAAAGATAATGTACCAGGAAAAGTTGCTGGTATTGAATATGATCCTAACAGAAGTTCAAATATTGCATTAATTCACTATGTAGATGGTGAAAAACGGTATATTATTGCGCCAATAAAATTAAATGTTGGGGATATGATTGTATCAGGACCTGACTCAGATATTACAGTTGGTAATTGTTTACCACTACAAAACATTCCAGTCGGTACAACGATTCATAATATTGAATTAAAAGCTGGAAAAGGTGCTCAAATGGTACGATCGGCAGGAGCAGGTGCTCAGCTTATGGCTAAGGAAGGTAATTATGCAACATTAAGATTACCATCAGGCGAAATGCGTTTAGTGCGAATTGAATGTCGAGCAACGATTGGGCAAGTTGGGAATTTAGATCATCAAAATGTTCGGATTGGTAAAGCGGGTCGAAAACGACATATGGGTATCCGTCCAACCGTTCGTGGTTCAGTAATGAATCCTTGTGATCATCCACACGGTGGTGGTGAAGGAAAAGCTCCAATTGGACGTTCTGGTCCAGTAACACCTTGGGGTAAACCAACATTAGGTTATAAAACACGTAAGAAAAATAAACCTTCCGATAAGTATATTGTAAGAGGAAGAAATAAAAAATAACGATAAGATAATGAATTGAGAGGAGGGTGAATAATGAGTAGATCATCTAAAAAGGGACCTTTTGTTAACGTAAAGTTATTAAAACGAATTGAAGCTATGAACGAAAAAGGTGAAAAAAATGTACTTAAGACATGGTCAAGAAGCAGTACACTTTTTCCACAAATGGTAGGACATACGATTGCCGTTCATGATGGAAGAAAACATGTTCCAGTTTATATCACTGAAGATATGGTAGGTCACAAACTTGGAGAGTTTGCACCAACTAGAACTTTCAGAGGGCATGCTGGAGAAAAGAAAACAAAATTATCATAGCCAGAAGGAGGTAAACAAATGGAAGCAAAAGCGACAGCTAAATATGTACGTGTTTCATCCAGAAAGGCTAAATTAGTGGCTGATTTAATTCGAGGAAAAAGCATAGGCGAAGCATTAAGTATTTTAGCATTAACGCCCAATAAGGCGGCAAAAATTATTGACAAAGTTGTTAAATCAGCTTTAGCAAATGCTGAAAATAACCATAATATGAATCTTGAAAATTTGTATGTTGATCAAATATATGCAAATCAGGGTCCTACACTAAAACGATTCAGAGCGGGTGCACAGGGACGTGCGACAGTTATACGAAAAAGATCGTCTCATATTACAGCCGTATTAAAAGAAAAAGAGTAAGGAGGGTACATTTTTGGGGCAAAAAGTCAATCCACATGGATTAAGAGTTGGAGTTATAAAGGACTGGAATGCAAAATGGTTTGCTAACGATAAAGATTTTGCAGATTGTTTAATTGAAGATTATGAAATTCGTAAGTATATTAAAAAGAACCAATACCAAGCAGGTATCTCAAAGATTGTTATCGAACGTTTTGGAAACAAGGTTAAAATTCATATTTATACAGCAAAACCAGGGATGATTATTGGTCGAGGTGGTGCAGGTATTGATGTGTTGCGACTGCAATTAGAGAAAATGACGAAAAAAACAGTATTTATTAATATTGTTGAAGTTAAAAATGTTGATGTTGATGCACAATTAATTGCAGAAAATATTGCAGCTCAATTGGAAAGACGTATTTCTTTCCGACGGGCAATGAAACAAACCATGCAACGTACAATGCGTTCAGGAGCAAAAGGTATCAAAACAGCTGTTTCTGGCCGATTAAACGGTGCAGAAATGGCGCGAAATGAACATTATTCTCAAGGTAATGTGCCTTTGCAAACACTACGAGCAGATATTAGCTACGGGTTTGCAGAAGCAGATACGACTTATGGGAAAATAGGTGTTAAAGTTTGGGTAAATAAAGGCGAAATTTTAACCGGACGTGAAGATATCTTAGCGATTGCAGCGGAAGACGATGCAAAAGCTAAAAAAAGTACTCGCCGAAAAGCTCCTACTAACAGGACAGAAAACTAAGAGAGGAGGATAACGCTTATGTTAATGCCTAAACGCGTAAAACGTAGAAAAGTACATAGAGGTCGTATGAAAGGTAAAGCACTTCGAGGTAATAAAATTACCTATGGAGATTATGCCATTCAGGCTCTAGAGCCAGCATGGATTACTGCTAACCAGATTGAAGCAGCTCGTGTTGCTATGACCAGATATATAAAAAGAGGTGGTAAGGTTTGGATTAAAATCTTCCCAGATAAACCTGTTACACAGAAACCAGCAGAAACTCGAATGGGTTCCGGTAAAGGATCTCCAGAATTTTGGGTTGCAGTGGTAAAACCTGGTAGAGTAATGTTTGAGATTGCTGGAATTCCTGAGGATATTGCCCGGGAAGCTATGCGTCTTGCCCAGCATAAACTACCAATTAAAACTAAGTTTATCACTCGTAAAGAACAAGAAGCAGAAGAAGTGGGTGATGAGTCATGAAAACTACTAAATTAAGAGAATTAACAAACTTAGAATTAGAAGCAAAATTGGGAGACTTAAAAGAAGAATTATTTAATTTAAGATTCCAGCATGCGACGGGACAATTAGAAAACCCAATGCGAATTAAAGAAGTTAAGAAGACTTATGCACGTATTAAAACAATTATGCAAGAACGTGCTATGCAGTCTATTGAAGCATAGTAAAGCAGTAGATAAGGAGGTTTAGCTTATGGAAGAAAGACGTTACAGAAAAACTCGGATTGGCAAGGTTGTGAGTGATAAAATGGACAAAACCATTGTGGTTGCTGTCGAATCGCTTGTAAAGCATCCATTATATCAAAAGCGAGTAAAGCATACTGTAAAATTCAAAGCTCATGATGAACAAAATGAATGTAATATTGGGGATACCGTTAAAATAATGGAAACACGACCCTTGAGTAAAGATAAACGCTGGAGATTAATAGAAATCGTAGAGAAAGCACTATAAATATGTGCCCAAAAGGAGGTATTTCGGATGATTCAACAAGAAAGTAGACTAAAAGTTGCAGATAATACCGGTGCTAAGGAATTACTGTGCATCCGAGTTCTTGGAGGTTCCGGTCGTCGATATGCAAATATTGGTGATACCATTGTTTGTGCTGTTAAAAGTGCAGCACCAGGCGGTGAAGTTAAAAAAGGTGACGTTGTAAAAGCCGTTGTCGTTAGAACAAAAAGTGGAATCCGAAGAAATGATGGAAGTTACATTAAATTTGATCAAAATGCAGCAGTTCTTATAAAGGATGATAAAAATCCAAAAGGCACACGTATTTTTGGACCTGTAGCAAGAGAGTTAAGGGACAAGAAATACATGAAAATCGTATCTTTGGCTCCTGAAGTACTTTAGTTAGGAGGAAATGAAAGATGCATATTAAAAAAGATGATATCGTAATGGTAATTTCCGGTAAGGACAAAGGCAAAAAAGGGAAAGTAATTCAAGCTTATCCTAATGAAGCAAAAGTTCTTGTGGAAAATGTAAACATGGTGACTAAACACCAAAAACCAACACAACAAATGCAACAAGGTGGAATTGTACGTCAAGAAGGCAAATTAGAAGCGTCTAACGTATTATTATACTGCGAAAAATGTGACCAAGGCGTAAGAACTGGACATAAGTATTTAAGTGATGGAAAAAAAGTAAGATTCTGTAAAAAATGTAATGAAACATTTAACAATTAATTTCGGGAAGGAGGACTAATATGCCCAGATTAAAAGACAAATATCTTTCTGAAGTGGTTCCAGCATTAATGGAAAAATTTCAATATAAAAATATTATGGAAGTTCCTAAATTAGAAAAAGTAGTACTTAACATGGGTTTAGGAGATTGTAAAGAAAACTCAAAAGCCTTAGAAGCAGCAGTAATTGATTTAGGTATTATTGCAGGTCAACGACCTGTTATTACAAAAGCAAAAAAATCAGTTGCAAACTTTAAAGTGCGTGAAGGTATGAATGTTGGAGCAAAAGTAACGTTGAGAAGTGATCGTATGTATGAATTTACAGATAAATTATTTAATGTTGCGCTTCCAAGAGTCCGTGATTTTCGAGGATTGTCAAACAAATCGTTTGATGGTCGTGGTAATTATGCTTTCGGAGTTAAAGAACAACTAATTTTCCCTGAAATTGACTACGATAAAGTAGAACAAGTTCGTGGAATGGATATTATGCTTGTCACAACGGCGAATACAGATGAAGAAGCTCATGAATTGTTAAGATTACTTGGCATTCCATTTAGTAGAGTATAAGGAGGACAAACCATTGGCAAAAAAAGCAATGAAAGAAAAACAACAGAAGAAGCAAAAGTATTCTTCTCAAGAATATAGTCGATGCCGAATTTGTGGTCGACCACACGCATATTTAAGAAAATTTGGTGTTTGTCGTATTTGTTTCAGAGAATTGGCCTATAAAGGCGAAATCCCTGGAGTAAGAAAAGCAAGCTGGTAAATTTCAAACTAGAAAAGAGAAACGGAGGTACCGAGTATGGTTATGACTGATCCCATTGCGGATATGTTAACTCGCATCAGAAATGCAAATGATGCTGGTCATAAAGTTGTTGAAATGCCTGCTTCAAAAGAGAAAAAAGCAATTGCTAACATTCTTTTAGAAGAAGGATATATTAATAAAGTTGATTACATCAGTGATGAAAAGCAGGGTATGATAAAAATTACTCTCAAATACGGAGAAAATAAAAGTCGTGTTATTGCAGGTATTAAGAGAATATCTAAACCTGGATTACGTGTTTATACTAGGAGTGAAGATGTTCCTAAAGTATTAAATGGTTTAGGAATTGCAATTATTTCTACATCAAAAGGCGTAATGACCGATAATAAAGCAAGAAAAGCCAGTGTTGGCGGCGAAGTGATATGTTACGTTTGGTAACAATTTAAGACAGGAGGTAGTAAGATGTCAAGAATAGGAAAAGCACCTGTTGTGATTCTTAAGGGCGTAGACATAAAAAAAGACGGTCATACATTGACAGTTAAAGGTCCGTTAGGACAACTGGTTAAAACATTTCATCCTGATATCATCATCGATGTCCAAGATAATGAAGTCATTGTTACACGACCATCTGAAAGTAAGTTGCATAAATCACTTCATGGTTTATCACGTACTTTGATTCAAAATATGGTTACTGGCGTAACAACTGGTTTTACTAAAACCTTGGAAATTAGTGGCGTAGGTTATAGAGCAGAAAAAAAAGGAAACAAATTGGTTATGAACCTTGGTTATTCACATCTCGTTGAGATGGAAGATCCAGAAGGAATCGAAACTGTTCCTGAAACAAATACGAAAGTCGTTGTAAAAGGAATCAGTAAAGAAGCGGTAGGAGCACATGCTGCGAATATTCGTGCAAAACGTCCACCAGAACCATATAAGGGACATGGTGTTCGATATTCTGATGAATTTATAAGACGTAAAGAAGGTAAAACAGGTAAATAATCTGTTAGCCGGATAAAGAAATCGAAGGGAGTGAAATTCGATGATCAAAAAACCAATTAAAAATAAATTACGTATTGCACGTCATTATCGGGTAAGAAATAAAATTTCCGGAACCGAAACACGACCACGTTTAAACGTGTTTAGAAGTAATAAAAATATTTATGCTCAAATTATTGATGATACAAAAGGTATCACATTGATTTCAGCTTCTTCCGTTGATGCGGATCTTAAAGGTCAGTTAGCAACTGGAGGAAATAAATCAGCTGCAAAAGTCGTTGGCGAAACAGTTGCAAAAAAAGCCTTAGAAAACGGAATTGAAGCCGTTGTATTTGATAGAGGCGGTTATGTATATCATGGTAGAGTAAAAGAATTGGCAGATGGCGCTCGTGAAGCCGGCCTTAAATTCTAAGTAAAGGAGGTCATTTGATGCAAAACAAGAAAATTGATCCAAGTACATTAGATTTGAAGGAAAAAGTAGTTGCCATTAACCGAGTTACTAAGGTTGTAAAAGGTGGGCGTAACTTCAGATTTAGCTGTCTTGTGATTGTTGGAGACGAAAATGGTCATGTTGGCGTTGGTAAAGGAAAAGCAATGGAAATTCCTGATGCTATTCGAAAAGGCATTGACTCGGCAAAAAAAGCATTAATTAAAGTGCCAATGGTTGGAACAACAATTCCTCATATCATTAATGGCGAATCAGGAGCAGGTCATGTATTATTAAAGCCTGCTGGTAAAGGTACCGGTGTTATCGCTGGTGGTCCTGTTCGTGCAGTACTTGAGTTGGCTGGTATTAGAGATATTCGTACTAAATCTTTAGGATCTAATAATGCACGTAATATGGTTGATGCTACAATAGCAGGCCTAGCTGGATTAACAACGCTTGAAGAAGTTGCAGCAAAACGTGGTAAAAAACCTGAAGAAATATTAGGATAGGAGAAATCATTATGGCTAAGAAATTAGAAATCAAACTTAAAAAAAGCATGATTGGACGCAATAAAAGACAATGTGCAACTATTGAAGCTTTAGGCCTTAAAAAAATTGGTCAAACAGTTACTCATAATGATACTCCTCAAATTCGAGGCATGATTCATCGAACAGAATTCATGCTTGAAGTTAAAGAAGTATAGGAGGGTTCAATATGAAGTTACATACTTTAAGTCCAGCACCTGGTTCTAAAAGAGCTCCAAAACGAAAAGGTCGTGGTACTGGTTCAGGTCTTGGTAAAACAGCAGGCCGTGGACAAGATGGTCAAAAATCGCGTTCTGGTGGAGGAGTAAGACCCGGATTTGAAGGTGGTCAAATGCCTTTAGCTCGACGTTTACCAAAACGTGGTTTTTCAAATGCACGATTCAAAAAAACTTACGCAATTGTCAATGTAGGCGAATTGAATGCATTTGATGCAAATACAGAAATTACTCCAGAATTATTATTAGAATATGGTTTTGTCCGAAAATTACAGGATGGGGTTAAAATTCTAGGTAATGGAGAAGTTGAAAAAGCATTAACAATTAAAGTGAATAAAATCAGCAAATCAGCTAAGGAAAAAATTCTCGCTGGAGGAGGAAAGGTAGAGGTGATCTAACATGGTCTCTACCTTGAAGGATGCTTGGAAAATTCCCGATCTTAGACGGAAAATCATTATTACATTGACATTATTGTTTATTTATCGATTAGGTGCCTTTATACCGGTTCCATTTATTGATACTGAGCAACTCAGTCAACTTGTTAATGATGGGGGGATTTTTGGCCTATTTAATATCATTTCTGGAGGAAATTTTGGTAATTTTACAATATTTGCCATGAGTATTACTCCATATATTAATGCATCGATTATTATGAATCTTTTGGCCTTTGCAATACCAGCGCTAGAAAGATTACAAAAAGAAGGTGAAGAGGGTCGCAAGAAACTTGCGCAATATACTCGGTTTTTAACCATCATTTTGGCACTTATACAGGCATTGGGCATGAGTTTATCCTTCGGTGATCTTTTGATTGAAAAATCAATGTTCACTATCTTTGTTGTCGTTTTAAGTATTACAGCTGGAACAGCATTCCTTATGTATTTAGGAGAACAAATAACAGAAAATGGTATTGGGAATGGTATTTCATTGATCATTTTCATTAGTATCATTTCACGTATTCCATCAGGGATTTTTTCAATGTATAAGTATGTATCGGTTGGAACGCTATCGGTGATTAGCTTATTAGTATTTGTAATCTTTGTGGTTGTTGTTGTTTTTGCTGTTGTAGCAGTACAAGAAGGTCAACGAAAAATTCCGGTGCAATATGCTAAACGTGTTGTGGGGCGAAAAATGTATGGTGGACAAAGTACGCATATTCCAATGCGTGTCAATATGGCAGGAGTTATTCCTGTTATTTTTGCAAGTTCGTTAACGTTATTTCCAGCAACATTAGCAAGCTTTTTCCCAGGCTCTGGTTTCGCAAATTGGATTTCAACCTATTTTGCTTGGGGATCAATTATTTCAAATGTTATATATATTGCATTAATTATTGGATTTACGTATTTTTATACGGCTGTTACTTTTAATCCATTTGATGTTGCTGATAATATTAAGAAACAAGGCGGATATATTCCAGGCATTCGACCTGGGAAACCAACCGTTGAATATTTATCACGAATTATGAACCGATTAACATTATTTGGCGGGGTTTTCCTTGCAGTTATTGCAGTTATTCCTATTTTTGTAGGAAATGTAATGGGTGTAAACCTTCAATTTGGTGGGACGAGCCTATTGATTATAGTCGGAGTAGCATTAGAAACTGTAAAACAAATTGAATCTGAAATGATGATGAGACACCATCAGGGATTTTTGAAATCATAAAATGAACTGGAGAAGAATGAGAAATGAGAATTGTATTACTAGGACCTCCGGGTGCAGGTAAAGGGACACAGGCGAAACGTATTTGTGAAACCTATAATATCCCTCATATTTCAACCGGAGATATTTTCAGAGAAAACATGAATAATAGGACATCACTTGGTCAAAAGGCAAAAGAGTATATGGCTCAAGGTCTTTTGGTTCCAGATGAGTTAGTTGTTGATATGGTAGAAGATCGTCTAACCCATGAGGATGTGGTAAGTGCTGATTATGGTTATTTATTAGATGGGTTTCCTCGAACAGTATTTCAAGCGGAAGCACTGAGCAATATTAATTTAAAACATAATGCAACGCTTGATTGTGCTATTAATTTAGATGTTCCATTCGATGTATTAATCGAAAGAATTTCTGGTCGACGGATTTGTCCAACATGTCAGGCATCATATCATATTAAATATAGTAAACCAAAGGTTGATGGAATTTGTGATCATGATGGTTCTGCTTTATTTCAACGAGACGATGATAAAATTCAAACCGTAAAAAAACGGATTGAAATTTATGAAGAGCAAACTCAACCATTGATTGGGTTTTACGAAAACAAACATAAGTTAATCAATATTAATGGTTTACAACTTGTGGATGATGTTTTTGTAGAAATACAAAAAGTATTGAGTGGAGTTGATAAAGTATGATCACAATAAAATCTCATAAAGAAATTGAACTTATGCGTGAAGCTGGTGCAATTGTAGCGAATGCACATATTCTTGCTGAAAATATGATTAAGCCAGGGATTACAACGTTAGAAATTGATCGTGCTGTTGAAAAATATATTCATGATGCAGGTGCTATACCAACATTTAAAGGATATGGTGGTTTTCCAAAATCAATTTGTGCTTCAGTAAATGAAGAAGTTGTTCACGGTATTCCAAGTTCCCGAAAGTTGTTAGATGGTGACATAATTAGTGTCGATATTGGTGCAACTTACAAAGGGTATGTTGGAGATGCTGCTAGAACTCATGGTGTTGGCAATATTTCAAGTGAGGCGAGACGGCTAATTGATGTTACCCGAGAATCCTTTTTTAGAGGGATTGCTTATGCTAAAGAAGGGTATCGCCTTTCAGACATTTCTCATGCAATTCAAGCATATGCTGAAGAAAATGGTTTCTCTGTTGTTCGCGACTATGTCGGACATGGAATTGGGAAAGAAATGCATGAAGATCCTGCCATTCCAAATTATGGAATTAAAGGTCATGGCCCACGTTTAAAACAAGGAATGACATTAGCAATTGAACCGATGATAAATATTGGAACCTATGACGTAGAAACGCTTGATAATGAATGGACGGTTGTTACAGCCGATCGGAAGTTATCAGCACACTATGAACAAACGATTTATATTACTGGATCTGGTGAGCCTGAATTATTGACGGCACTTCACACAGGAGAATAAATGAATAATTTGAAAATTGGGCAAGTTGTCCGTTCCATAGCAGGTCGAGATAAAGGTCAGTTTATGGTAATTATTGCAATAATAGATAATGATTTTGTTATTGTATGTAATGGAACACTTAGAAAAATTAACACACCCAAAAAAAAGAAAATAAAACATTTAGCGAAGACGAATCATATTAGCAATGAAATTAATGAAAAAATTATGAATGGTGATAAGATTACAAACGCTGAAATTAGAAAAATACTCGAATCCTATCATAAACCTTATGATACGGGGGATGAGAATCATGAGGAGGTTTAATCAATGGCCAAGAAAGATGTTATTGAGGTAGAAGGTTCAGTTATTGAATCATTACCAAATACTATTTTTATTGTAGAATTAGAAAATGGACATCAGATAACCGCTCATATTTCAGGTAAATTACGAATGAATTATATTCGGATTTTACCTGGTGATAAAGTAGTTGTTGAATTATCTCCATATGATTTGACCCGTGGGCGTATCGTATGGCGTGGAAAAGGGAAATCATAGAGGAGGCATACAAATGAAAGTAAGACCATCAGTAAAACCTATTTGTGAAAAATGCAAAGTTATAAAAAGAAATGGTCGTGTTATGGTGATTTGCGAAAATCCTAAACATAAACAAAGACAAGGTTAATAAATATACAGAAAAAGAAAACATGATCGCGGCGATCATAATCATGTTTTTCACATAAATAAAAATGTTAATTGAATCATTCGAATAATGATTCAATTAACATGAAAAAACTAATTTAGGAGGTACACAACCTATGGCAAGAATTGCCGGAGTCGATTTGCCCCGAGATAAGCGGGTAGAAATTGGATTAACTTATATTTATGGTGTTGGACAATCTCGATCAATTGAGATTTTAAAAGCTTTGAATATTAACCCTGATACAAGAATAAAGGATTTAACTGAAACTGAAGTTAATGATTTAAGAACTATTCTTGATGAAAAATACATTGTAGAAGGTGATCTTCGAAGAGAAGTGAACCTAAACATTAAGCGACTTATTGAAATTGGATCTTACAGAGGTATACGTCATCGACGTGGTCTTCCTGTACGTGGACAAAAAACAAAAACGAATGCTCGTACACGTAAGGGTCCTAAACGAACCGTTGGAAGAAAGAAATAGGAGGGCTTAAATTATGGCAGTAAAAAAAACAAGAAGAAAAGTAAAACGTGTCAAAAAGAATATTGAACGTGGCCAAGCCCATATTCAATCTTCTTTTAACAATACCATTGTTACCATTACTGATATGGCAGGGAACGCAATTTCTTGGGCTAGTTCAGGTGGGTTAGGTTTTAAAGGGTCTCGAAAAAGCACTCCTTTTGCCTCTCAAATGGCAGGTGAAGAAGCGGCTAAATCTGCAATGGATCATGGTATGAAAAGCGTTGAGGTTTTGGTTAGAGGTCCAGGTTCTGGACGAGAAGCAGCAATACGTGCTTTACAAGCAGCAGGATTAGAAATTACTTTGATCCGAGATGTAACACCAATTCCACATAACGGCTGTCGACCACCTAAGCGACGTCGAGTATAATAGGAGGGCGAATATAATGTCAAGAAATATAGAAGCATCATGTAGACAATGTCGACGTGAAGGTGTGAAATTGTATCTTAAAGGAGAACGTTGTTACTCAAATAAATGTGCGTTTGAAAAACGGCCAACACCACCAGGTCAACACGGAAAAAGAAGAACAAAATTATCCGAATATGGAATCCAATTACGTGAAAAGCAAAAAGCAAAACGTATCTATGGGGTTTTAGAAAAACAATTTAGAGGATATTTTGAAGTAGCTGAAAAACAAAAAGGAATTACAGGACATAATTTATTAATCCAGTTAGAATCACGTTTAGATAATGTGGTTTACCGATTAGGATTTGCGTCTTCTCGTAAAGAAGCACGTCAATTAGTTGATCATGAACATTTCCTAATTAATGGAAAAAAATTAAATATCCCTTCATACATGACTAAAGAAGGTGATGTTATTGAAGTTCGACCTAAAAGTAAAAAATCTCAAAAATTTAAAGATATTGTGGAAACAACTGAACATCGAACAGTTGTTCCATGGTTATCACATGATTTTGAAGAACTTTCAGGAAAAATTATTGGTAGACCTACTGTAGAAGACCTAGACGTCGAAATTGCTGAACATCTTATTGTGGAATTGTATTCTAAATAGGTTACATGTTCGGGAATCAATTAACCCTCATGTTAATGGATGAATTTAAAATAAGTAGGAGGGTCTTCATAAATGATCGAATTTGAAAAACCAGTCATCGAAATAGATGAGATAAAAGATGATGAAACTTATGGCCGTTTTGTAATTGAACCTTTAGAGAGAGGTTATGGAACAACGCTAGGAAATAGTCTTAGAAGAATTATGTTGTCATCTCTACCTGGAGTTGCAGTAACATCAGTGAAAATTGAAGGTGTGTTGCATGAATTTTCAACAATACCCGGTGTTAAAGAAGATGTTATAGAAATTTTGCTAAACCTTAAAAGTTTAGCAGCTGAAATTTATTCAGACGAACCTAAGGTTATTTATATTGAAGCTTCAGAAGAAGGCCCTGTAACAGCGGGGGATATACTTGGAGATATTGATGTAGAAATTCTTAATCCCGATATGCATATTGCAACTTTAGCTAAAGGTGCGACATTAAATATGGAAATGCGGATTGAACAGGGACGTGGATACGTAGCAGCTGAAAAAAACAAATATTCAGGTATGCCTATTGGGACACTTCCGATGGATTCAATTTTTTCCCCAATTAAAAAAGTTATTTTCTTAGTTGAAAATACACGCGTTGGGCAAATAACAGATTTTGATAAGTTAACTTTAGAAATTTGGACAGACGGCACGACAACACCAGAAGAAGCATTGTCACTTGCGGCTAAAGTATTAAGTGAACATTTAAATTTGTTCATTGATTTAACTGAGCATGCATCGACAGTTGAAATAATGGTGGAAAAAGAAGAAAGTGAAAAAGAACGCATTCGAGAAATGTCGATTGAAGAATTAGAACTTTCAGTAAGGTCGAGTAATTGTTTAAGACGTGCAAATATTGACACTGTTGAAAAACTTACACAAAGAAGCGAAGAAGATATGATTAAAGTTCGAAATCTCGGACGCAAATCACTGAATGAAATTAAGCACAAACTGGCAGAAATTGGTTTGTCCTTGAGTCAAGAAGAAGAAAAGGCAAAGGAGTAATAGTATTATGGCGGGATATCGAAAACTAGGCCGTCCCTCTGATCAACGACGAGCATTATTACGTAATCTTACAACAGCCCTTTTGGAACATGGTAAAATTGAAACTACTGTGACCCGAGCAAAGGAAGTAAAAAGATTAACAGATAAAATGATCACACTTGGTAAAAGAGGAGACTTACATGCCAGAAGACAAGCGATTGCTTATATAACACAAGAAGATGTTGTTAAACAATTATTTAGCGAAATAGCACCAAAATATGCTGAGAGACAAGGCGGATATTCACGAATTTATCGTGTCGGTCCACGTCGTGGAGATGGCGCTGAAATGGCGATTATCGAATTAGTATAAAGTAGCAAAAGGGATTAAGATGTGTTTAATACGCTTAATCCCTTTCTTGTATAAAAAAACAAAGAATTACACCAGAGAAGGTGATAAACGTGATAAATAATAAGAACAAAAAAATGATTGAGGTTCAAGATTTAACCTATATTTACCCTCAACATAATGACGTCGAAAATGTAATCGCTCTTGAGGGAGTGGATTTTCATATAAATAAAGGTGAGTTTGTTGGTATTATAGGGCATAATGGCTCAGGAAAATCAACCCTTTCTAAATTACTTAATGCGATAATTTTGCCCACTAAAGGTGATGTGTTAGTGAATGGTTTAAATACTAAAGATGAAAGTCAGTTATGGAATATTCGTCAGATTGCAGGGATGGTTTTTCAAAATCCAGATAATCAATTAGTTGCAACCATTGTTGAAGATGATGTTGCTTTTGGTCCTGAAAATTTGGGAATACCACCTTTAGAAATAAGAGAACGTGTTGACCAAGCGTTAGCAACGGTTGAAATGCAAGATTATGCTCATCAGAAACCACATCAATTATCAGGTGGTCAAAAACAACGCATTGCGATTGCTGGAATTTTAGCAATGGAACCTGAATGCATTATTTTTGATGAGCCAACAGCGATGCTAGATCCATCAGGACGCAGAGAAGTAATGGAAACCATTAAACGGCTGAATCGTGATAAAGAGATGACAGTGATTCATATTACCCATTATATGTCTGAAATTATTGATGCAGATCGTATTATTGTTTTAGATAAAGGTAAGATTGTCATGGAAGGAAAACCAGAAGAGATCTTTAAAAATGTTCAAGCATTGAAAAAGATTGGATTAGATGTTCCGCAAATGACAGAACTTGCCTATAAATTAAATTGCGAAGGTTTAGATATTCCAGATAATATTTTGAGTATTGAAGAAATGGTGGAAGCACTATGTCAGTAGAAATTAAACATTTATCACATATATATTCAGAAGGATCGCCTTTTGAATTTCGGGCATTGAATGACATTACAACGACTATTGAAGATGGTAGTTTTGTTGGAATAATTGGACATACTGGTTCTGGGAAATCCACATTAATTCAACATCTCAATGGTTTATTAGTCCCGACTTCAGGGACGGTTGTCGTCGATGGAATGGATGTTTTTTCCGAGAAAAAATCCTCGCTTATCAAATTAAGGCATAAAATTGGATTGGTATTTCAATATCCTGAACATCAACTTTTTGAAGAAACGGTTGAAAAAGATGTTGGATTTGGACCCAAAAATCAAGGATTATCACCAGAAGAAATTGATGAACGTGTTAGAAGTTCAATTAAAATGGTTGGATTAGATTTTGAAGAAGTTAAAGATAAATCGCCGTTTGAATTATCGGGAGGCCAAATGCGACGCGTTGCGATAGCGGGAGTATTAGCAATGGAACCTTCAGTGCTTATTTTAGATGAACCAACAGCAGGATTAGATCCTAGAGGACGTGACGAAATATTGTCCCAGATTAAAACGTTACATGAAACAAAAAAAATAACAGTAATTTTAGTATCACATAGTATGGAAGATATTGGGAAATTAGTGGAGAAGATATTAGTAATGAATCAAGGTGAGATTGTTTATTTTGACATTCCTAATCGTGTTTTCACTGAAATTGAAACCCTTGAGAAGATTGGATTAGCTGTACCAGAGGTAACCTATTTAATGGGAAAATTAAAAAAGAAATATCCGAATATTCGAGAAGATATCTTTACGGTAGAAGCAGCGAAAAATGAAATATTAAGGGTTATAAGAGGAAAATGAGATGTTAAAAGATATAACAATTGGACAATTTTATCCAACTGGTTCAGTTATTCATAAATTGGATCCACGGACAAAAATTTTATTTACAACTGCTTTTGTAGTGATGTTATTTGTAATTAATAATTTATGGGGGTATATTGCTTCATTTTTTTTATTAAGCTTGATTATTTATTTGTCAAAAATTCCAGTTGGCTATATTATTCGGGGTATAAAAGGTTTGGTGTTAATTATTTTACTAACGGTTGTTCTTAATTTGTTTATGACACCCGGTACTACGATTGCTTCAATTGGACCATTGAGTATTTCATTAGAAGGTTTGAAAGTTGCACTATTTATGGCACTACGATTGATTTTTTTAGTGATGGGTACCAGTATTATGACATTAACGACCTCGCCAATTGATTTAACAGATGGTATGGAATGGTGTATGCGTTTTATCCCATTTGTACGACGATATGCCCATGAATTAGCGATGATGATGTCAATTGCACTGCGTTTTATACCAACATTAATGGAAGAAACAGATCGAATTATGAAAGCACAAAAGGCACGTGGGGCAAATTTTGAAACGGGTTCAATTATTGCACGAGTCAAAAATTTGATTCCAATTTTAGTGCCATTATTTATTTCAGCATTTCGTCGAGCGGATGAATTAGCAACGGCAATGGAAGCGAGATGCTATCGTGGGGGCGAAAATAGAACACGAATGAAACAACTACGGTTTGAAAAAAAAGATGTTGGAGCATATGTGGTTATGGGAATTATGATTTTTGGTATTATTGGAATAAATATGATACAGATTCCTTTAATATTTCCAGTTTAGAATCAATGAAGAATATACAATTAATAATCAGTTATCGAGGAACAAATTATTCAGGTTGGCAAATTCAACCCAATGGAATAACAATTCAAGAAGTTCTTACATCAGCAATATATGAATTAACAGATGAAAAAATAAATTTAATAGGGTCAGGTCGCACAGATGCTCGGGTCCATGCTTTTGGTCAAGTTGCGAACTTTAAAACAGAATCAACGATTCCACCAAAGGTGTTTTATAAAGCAATTAATTCTAAATTACCCCAGGATATTCGAATCATTTCTAGCTGTGATATAGGAATGGATTTTCATAGCCGATATTCAGCAAAAGGAAAAAAATATGAGTATCATATTAATCAAGTGGTAGTGCCAAGTCCTTTTAAAACGGATTTATCATTTTACGTCAAATATCAATTGGACTGGAAAGCAATGGAAGAAGCTTCAAAATATTTTATTGGAGAACATGATTTTAAAACATTTATGGCAAGTGGTAGTGCCGTTAAAGATACGGTGAGAACGATCGAAGAAATTGATTTTCAAAGGAGCATGAATGATTATATTATTTCATGTAAAGGGAATGGTTTTTTGTATAATATGGTTCGTATTATCGTTGGGACACTTTTCGAAGTGGGGTCACATCGAATTTCACAAAAAGAAATTCCAGAAATCATTGCAGGATTGGATCGGGCAAAGGCTGGAGTGACAGTACCGGCCCATGGCTTATATTTGAAAGAAGTTTTTTATTAAAAATAAAACATATAAATAGCTTGACACACCCGGGTCAATGTTATACAATTAACAGTGGACGTCAATGTATCACTAGCCCCGATACAGGCGAATACGATTCTGATAAATCCCACTTTATCAGAGAAATAGTATTATTTTTATTAAGAAAATTATTGAACTGAGGAGGACTTTTGAGATGAATTCAAACGCCACAATTATGGCCAAATCTCATGAAATAGAGCGTAAATGGTACGTTATTGATGCAGAAGGTAAAGTGCTAGGACGATTGGCAACGGAAATTGCTAACATTGTTCGAGGAAAAAACAAACCTTTTTTTTCCCCACATATGGACTGCGGAGATTTTGTTATTGTCATTAATGCTGATAAAGTAGTGTTAACTGGAAAAAAATTAGATCAAAAATTATATAAAACGTATTCTGGATACTGCGGTGGATTAAAAGAAGTAACCTATCGAAAATTCTTAGCTGAAAAACCAGAATTATTGGTTTATAAAGCAGTAAAAGGAATGATCCCACATAATAAATTGGGTGATAAGATTGCTACTAAGCTTAAAGTGTATGCTGGTAGTGAACATCCACATGCTGCTCAAATGCCAGAAAAATACGAATTTTAACGCTAAGAAGGAGGAAAAACAGAATGGCTAAAATACAATATTTAGGAACTGGACGACGAAAAACTTCCGTTGCTCGTGTTCGGTTATTACCAGGAAGTGGAAAATTTATAATCAATGGACGTGATATTGATGAATTTTTTGGAATGGAAACATTAAAGGTTATTGCAAGACAACCTTTAACATTGACTCAAACTCTTGATACATTTGATGTAATTGTAAATGTTCATGGAGGTGGATTCACCGGTCAAGCGGGTGCGATACGACATGGAATTGCTCGAGCATTACTTGAAGCCGATATTAATTTACGTCCATCATTGAAGCGAGCTGGTTATTTAACTCGAGATTCAAGAATGGTTGAACGAAAGAAATACGGTCTTAAAAAAGCCCGTCGTGCTCCACAGTTTTCAAAACGTTAATATCAGACTTTTTTCAAAGTCCTGCGACATTCAATGTTGCAGGACTTTTCAGTGTTACACCATATAAAAATTTAGAAAGCAGGAATTTATGGATAAGAAACAACCTATTATTAACATTGCTGTCATCGCTCATGTCGATGCAGGAAAATCTACATTAGTAGATGCACTCTTAGCACAAAGCAATGTTTTTAGAGCAAATCAGGAGATTGTAGACTGCGTAATGGATAGTAATGATCTAGAACGTGAACGTGGCATTACGATTTACTCGAAAAATTGCTCAATTATGTATAAGGATATTAAAATAAATATCGTGGATACTCCAGGTCATGCTGATTTTTCATCAGAAGTTGAACGTATCCTTAAAACAGTAGATACTGTAGTATTGCTTGTTGATTCAAGTGAAGGCCCAATGCCACAAACACGTTTTGTTTTGAATAAATCCTTAGAACAAGGATTAAATCCAATTTTATTTATTAATAAAATTGATAAAAAAGATCAACGTGCGGAAGAAGTTGTGGATATGGTTTTTGATTTGTTTGTAGAATTAAAAGCGACAGATAAACAATTGGATTTTCCAGTGTTATATGGTGTGGCTAAAGAAGGGGTTGCAATCCGAGATATGGATGATGAGCAACTTAATTTAGCACCATTATTTGAAACCATTGTGGAACATGTTGGACTTCAAGATGATATAAGTTTAGAGCCGTTACAAATGCAAGTCTCATCATTAGGATATGATGATTATATTGGTCGTTTAGGTATAGGAAAAATTTACTCAGGTACAATTCATGCTGGAGAAACCATTGAAGTTTACAAACGCGATGGTAGTTATAAAAAAGAAAAAATCAATCAGGTTTTTGTTTATCGCGGATTAGCACGTGTCGAAGTTAAAGAAGCTCAAGCTGGAGACATTGTTGTTCTTTCTGGAATGCCTGAAATTTCGATTGGTGAAACCATTGGTGAAATCAACCAAGTAGAACCAATGGAAATGATTGAAATTGAAAAACCAACCTTATCAATGAACTTCCTTGTAAATAAATCTCCATTTGCTGGAGAATCGGGGAAATTTGTAACGACGCGACATATTCGTGCACGTTTAATGAAAGAACTTGAAGTAAATGTTGGATTATTAGTTGAAGAACTAGAAGATACAACCGATGGTTTTAAAGTATCAGGTCGTGGGGAATTACATTTATCAATTTTGCTTGAAAACATGAGACGTGAAGGTTACGAGGTTGCGGTATCAAAACCTGAAGTAATTATGCATCGCGATGAAAGAAATAAATTGTTAGAGCCAGTAGAACAAGTTATTATTTCAGTTCCTGATAAATATTCAGGAGCGGTTATTTCCAAACTTAATGTGAGAAAAGGTAGAATGGAAGGAATGTATGCTGAGGAAGGTTGGTCTCGTTTAGAATTTGCGGTCCCTACGCGAAGTTTACTAGGATATCAAAGTGAATTTATTAATGATACACATGGTGAAGGAACAATGGTACGTCGTTTTTCTGCTTTTGAAGAACATAAAGGCGATATTCCTGGACGTCAAAATGGTGTATTGATTTCACAATTTAATGGCGAAACCATGGCATACTCATTATTTAATTTAAGTGATCGTGGAGAAATGATGGTTACAGCGGGTACACGCGTTTATGAGGGTATGGTTATTGGAATTAATAATCGTAGTGATGATATGACAGTGAATCCAACGAAAAATAAGAAAATGACAAACGTCCGTTCTTCTGGAACAGATGAAGCACTTAAACTTGTAGAACCTCGTGTGATGACATTAGAACAAGCGTTGGAATTTATTAATGATGATGAGCTTGTTGAATTAACACCATCGGATATTCGAATCCGAAAAAAAGAATTATCAGAACTTGATCGTAAGCGAAAAAGTCGTTAATTATTATTGTAAATTAAATTGTGTTTAAACAACTCTCTTTTGGATAATACCCAAAAGAGAGTTGTTTTTATACAAAATTAATTTAAAGATAATTGGTTGTACTTATATTGAAAGGAGTTGGAGATGGAGATTAACAATAAAAAATCAAATCCTAAGTTAGAACAAGATAAAGATCGAGGGATGAGTGACAATAAATTTAGAAGTTATTTATTATTAATCGCATTTGGAATTGGATTATTGGGGTTGCTTTTTAATATTGAAAAATTATTTGAAGTTTTAGGATTATTTGTAGGAATTATTACACCAGTATTGATCGGTTTAGGGGTGGGATTTGTGATGAATATCCCGATGACATTTTTTGAGAATTATGTATTAAAGTTTTTGGATAAGATTAAACGAAAAAAAAATCGGAATATGAAAAGCATGAAGCGTGTTCTTTCAATATTATTATCCTTTATCTTATTGCTTGGTATAATTGCAGGAATTATCGTTTTTGTTATTCCACAATTAAGTATGAGTATCAATACATTAATTGTCAAGTTTCCAAGTTATATTGATTCATTTAATCGTTTTATTGATCAAACGCTTGCATTCTTTCGTTTGCCCGATACGACATGGAACGATATTGTATCACAGTGGGATGCCTTAATGACCCAAGTTGGAAATTATATTATTAGTTCGGTCCCAGAAATATTTAGTGCAACAAAAAGCGTTACTTTAGGTTTTTATAATGTTTTAATGGGGATAATTATTTCAATTTATTTATTAGCGGATAAGGAAAGATTGTTAACATTAAAAGATAAGTTGCTATTTGCATATGTGAGAAAAGATCGTGCGGATTTTATTGTGGATGTTGGTGTAACAGCGAATCGTATTTTTCATGGATTTATTGCAGGACAGATTACTGAGGCGTTTATTTTAGGGTTTTTATGTACGATTTTGTTAGTTATATTCCAAATTCCTTATGCATTATTGATTGGGGTTTTAGTGGGTGCAACCAGTATTATTCCAGTTTTTGGAGCTTTTTTAGGAGCAGTTCCAAGTGGACTGATTCTGCTTGTTGTGAATCCTTGGTATTGTTTATGGTTTATCATTATTATCATTGCGCTACAGCAATTTGAAAGTAATATCATTTATCCACGCGTTGTTGGAAATTCAATTGGGTTATCAGGAATTTGGGTATTAATTGGTATGATTATTGGAGGGAATTTGTTTGGGCTTTTAGGAATTATTTTAGGAATACCAACGTTTGCAGTATTCTATTCAGTATTTCGTAAAATAACGAATGAGCGGATTGAACGTAAAAAATAAGGCTAGAATTTTATTTAAGTTTATTGACAAACCTCGTATCGATAATTGTTAATCTGTTCGGCTTACAATTTGTGTAGGATGAGTCCTGTTTACACCATGATGCAACTTAACTGTCGGTACTGTTTTATGCTTGTATACAGTCTCAAATAAGGTTAGTATCTTATTTGAGACTGTCTTTGTCTTTGTTTTTGTCTTTGTTTTTCAATTGTTGTTGAAGAATTGAACTTAGTTTAGATAAGTTCATGGTAAAGCTTTGAAAGCCAACATAAAAAGGATGACGTTTGTCACGACAACGAATATCACCACTTTGGTCTAAAAAACGATTTGGTGGATGATTTTGATGGGGAAGCTTTGAATCATTACTAATAATCATTCGATTACCTGCAATGCTATTAAGAAGGATATTAACGACATCCCAGGCAGACTCATAAGCAATTATTTTTTCTTTGTTTTTTCTAATTTGGAAAGCATATTTTTGAATAAACTCAGTTGAAAAGCCTTGACTATTAAAGGTAATGCATAATGAGATCTTAGTGCTATTTACAATAGTAATATATTGACTATTGTTGCCACCTTTTGAATGTCCAGTTAAAATATAATGTGGATAATTATAGGTAGAATCAATTGTGTGAAAAAATTCAAGAGCTTTTAGCTGTTGTGGAGTATCTGAAATAAATCCTCCCTTAATATTATCAACCCAACCAATACCTGTTGTACCGCGAAATGCAAGAATGGCTGAATTGGGTTGGTCATCTGAAAAACAATAGCACACAAGACCGTTCTCAGGTTGATTAGTATAACCAAGGACTTTTAGCGCTGTGATTTTTGGATTGTTTTTGATAAGGGTAAGAGAATTTAACCATTCCTTTGATGACATGGCGCCATCACCATTAAGAGAATAGATTTCTTTCATATGATCGTTTACCATCTCACCAATGCAATAAAAAGGCAATTTTTGTGGATCAATTGGCAGATCTAGTGCAGCAAGTTGACTAATAAGATTTAGTTCATTGTGATATAACATAATTAACACCTTTTAGGAAAATAGTATTGTAACGCTTTATTTTACGACTGTTTTTTTGCTTTTTTTGATAATAATGACGCTTTATATACTTCTAGAGAATCAGGGTGAAGATGATGGGACATATGGGGAAATGCTTTTAATATGCGTTGTTGAGAATAACGGTTTAATTTTTTGGGTTCAATAATGCGAGTTGTGAAATATTCAACAGCATTTTGGGCAGAATCTTTTGCATCTGAAAACTTTTCTGTTTTAAGTTCATGAATTTTGTTAGAAAGTTCTTGAGCAGTATGAATTCCCTTATCTTTTAAAGCATCTTTGAATTCTTTTGTTGTTTCGGTTACGAAACTTAGTTTTTTGTTAAGTGCGACTGTTTCTCGAGTCGATTCAATAACATCACCAAAGAAAATGACAGCACTAATTAATGCAATGACTTCTAACCAAAATGGTGGGATGTTTTCAAGTATACTTTTTGAAAAAGGATGTATGATATACATTAAAACAAGGGATAAGAGTCCAAACATAAGGGAGTTTTTTAAACATACACGACCATTAATATTGAATTTATAGTTTGAATAATCCCACCATTTAGCATGGAATAGTTTTTCCATTCCCCAACTTGTAATATATTCAAGAATGCTAGTCAAAATAATTCCGACAAAAAAAACTTCAGCAGGACGATTGGTATACTGTGCAAGAAAAAAGACGATCACAATTGCGCCAATGCCATAAATTGGACAATAAGGACCGTTAAGAAATCCTCGATTCACAATTTTCTTTTGTAAAAAAGAACAATAGATTACTTCGCATGCCCATCCAATGATTGCATAAAGCAAAAAGTAAGTAAATAAAAGACTGAAATTATACATAAACACTTCCTTTCAAATAATATTATAATATTAGCATAATTTAGAGATAAAAAGTAGATTAAATTGTATAATTGAGAAATAAAAAAACGAATATTTATAGAGGGTAAGCTGATATGTTTTTGTTTTTTAAAAAAATATCGTTTATAATAAAAGAAAGCATAAAAGAATATGGAGGAATAATTTTGAAAATTTTTAATATAACGACAGAAAAGAATGAGCAGTTAATTGATATTACTCAAATGGTACAGGAATATGTTAGAGAAACGCGATTAAAAAATGGATTAGTACAAATACAAATTCCAGAAAAAACATGTTCGGTTATGATGTGTGCGAACGATGATTGGCGAATTGAAGGTGAATTTTTTGAAAAATTGAATCATTTAATGCCAAAATTTAATGGGATGCAATTTTCAGGATGGACAACATTAAGCGTAAAAGCATCGTTGTTTGGGGTGTCACTACAGGTGATTGTAGAAAATGGGACGCTGATGCTTGATAACGATCAAAGTATTTTTTTTGTTGAATTTAATGGAAGTAAAGAAAGAGAATGTTATATGACGGTTCTAGGAACCTTACTTAAAAAAGGAGAAGTTCCTAAGATTCCAAAAAATCTTGAAATTAGAAATAGAAAAAGTAATGATGCAAAAAAAGAACAAGAACGTCTTATTGAAGAAATGCGTCAAGAATGGCGGGAAAAAGAAGATGAAAAAACAGAAGAAGTAACAAATAAAAGTATAGATAACGATTAAAAAAAGGATACTTATTAATAAAATAAACGTATGCAAAATGAGCTTTGCTACGTTATTTTTTGCGATAAAAGGGATAAAATAAATTTATGATAGAAAGGGAAAATATGATTTGGGAAAAAATCGATAAAAATAAGGTGATAAAAACATTAGAATATCGGGATTTAATGAAAAGTAGTTTTCAAATTCCGGAAGAATTTCATGGTTTCTTTCAAGGGGAAAATGAAAGGGTTGGATTAATATATAGTAACAGAGAATATCCATCCTATATTGAACAAGAAGGTGAAACGTATCAATTAAAATTAAGTAAGGTTTTAATGGCTAAATTAATTGAAAAATTTCCAGATTATAAAACGAGTTTAAATGAAGAAAATATGGTGATGAAAAAACCTAAAATAGAATTTCAAAAGGTTGAGAAAAATTTTGAAATGCGATTAATTATAAATGAAGACGGATTAAGTTTCCCAGAAAAATCAGCAAAAAAAGAAAGTGGAAATTTGATTAAACCAGAGTTAAGATCCCTATTTAGTCAATGGATTACTGGATATCAAAATTATTATCCAAGAGATTTTAGATTTTCGTTTAAAGATATCATTAATGAAGATATTCCTAAAGTTTTAGATGAATTAGTTAAAAACCAAGAGGAATCTTATCTCATTAAAGGATTTGCAGGTGATATGCAGTGGGCAGAAATACCTTGGGTTGGGGTTTTTGATAAACGTATTACTGAAACGATTGATCAGGAATTGAGCTTGTTATATTTATTAAGTATGGATTCCCGGAAATTATATCTTGCATTGGTTTATGCAGATGAGGCTTTAGGAGCAGTTGGCTTGTCAGATAAAGTATATAGCATTCGAAAGAAATTGGAATTGGGTTGCTATCAAACAAATCATCAAGAGGTTTCATTAGGCAATCAAACATTGGTTTCAGGTATTCTTTGTTTTGTTGAATATAGTGAAGAATTGCCAGATAATGAGATGCTAATTCAAGATTTTATGGGAATGAAAAAGATATATACGACCTATGTTGAACAAAAAAAAGTAATGGATGAAACGCATTTACAAGCAGAGAAAATTGAAGCGTTAGACGATAAAAAAGAAAATTACATTATGAGTGAAATAAAAGTTGATCTGATGGAAGATAATAAAATAGTGATAGAGGATGAAATATTAAAAATAGAAAGAAATGGATTAGAAAAATCAGAGAATAAAAAATTACCATTTCAAACTATTTCTAAAGATCCCATTAAAGAGATAAAAATCGAAGAAAAAGAGGCGAAAACTGAAGAAAAAGAAATAGAGCAAAAAGAAAAAATAGGTAGTGAAGAATTTGAAAATGAAAATAACGAAAATAACGAGATAAGTGATCAAGTATCAAAAGAATTGTACAATGAAAAAATCAAAGAAAAGGAAGCACTTCAAGATCCAATAAAAGAAGAAACACACAAGAAAAAAAAATATGCGATGAAGAATGAAAAATTGCCAGAATATTTACAAGGTGTTATGTCAAAAATGACACATAAAGGATACTATTATCCACCTGAATTGGTTAAAACATATTATCTTTCATTAAAAGCAAAACCATTTGTAATTATAAAAGGTGATGTAGGGAGTGGGAAAACAAGTTTTCCGCGTCTATTTGCTGAAGCGATTGGTGCAAATTCGAAAAATGGTCGATATCAACGCGTAAGCATAAGAAAAGAAACAGATAACGAAAAAAAACTATTCGGATTTGTTGATAACCGAGGTCATTTCATACCAGGTCCTGTCATGACAATTTTGAAAAGTTGTAAAGAGTATCCAGAGATGCCACATTTTTTGGTGCTTGATGAAATGGATAAGGTTAAAGTGAATGATTATTTTTGGAAATTATTAGAAGGTATTAATGGAAGTGAGGAACCGTTTTTAAATCGTGAGGACTTTGGATCAGATTTAGGTGCGTTTAGAGAATATGGAGACGATGTTTTTCCTGAGAATTTATTTATTATTGGTATTATTAATCAAGAAGAAGAAAGCTATCCATTATATTCAAAAGTAAGAGATAGTGGCAATACAATTAAAATGCCTGGTGTAACCATTAGTGCATTCCCAGAATATCCGTTGACTTTAGAAGCAAAAGATTGGGAGATTAATCAATTTAAATTACAAAGTAAAGTTCAAGGATTGACAAAAATTATTGAAACGATCATGATTAAACTAAAAGCAATCCAAGAAGTATTACTAAAATTCAATCTGTCATTAAGCTATCGTCGCGTTAATGAAATATTGGCCTATGGGATAAATAGTGGTGTAGAAGGATTGTTTAATGAAAGAGAAGTGATCGATTTTGGATTGACCCAACGCATTTTACCAATGATTGATTGCGTATCAAAAGATAAGCGTGCTATTTTAGAAGCACTTGCTTTTGTTTGTATGGACGAAAAAAGTCAATTAATGGATATACAACAGCAACTCGAAGCTTTTTTAAAGGAAGAAGTATTAATCTATCCGCGATGTGGCAAACAGATATTAATCAGATTAAAACAAAGCGAAAGCGATGAATAATAAGAAAAACAGACATAAATAATGTCTGCTCTGACTGTAGACAAAAATATAAAGTAGTACCGACAATTGTTACATCATGTTGTGTGCATCAGGGCGAACAGGCGATAGCCTGTCCGAACTGCCAGCACACAACAGATTAACAATTAGTCGGTACGGGGTTTGTCGATAAACTGATAGCAATAAATAATGCCTGCTTTTTTATTGCTATCTAATTTAAAAAAATTTAAAATTTTTCAGAGGGGATTATCGTGTTCTTTTACCTTGCTAGATAAATAAGAAATAAGTTCTTTTATAATTTCTTGTCGTCTTAAAATACCAATAAAAACACCTTGATCATCAATTAATGGGATGAAATTTTGTTTAACAGCAAGATCAACGAGATGGTCAAAACTTTCATTGATTCGAGCAACTTGAATATTTGTTTTAAAATCAATATCTTTTATTTCAAAGGAATCTAAGTCGATTGTAGGATGAGTAAGACTAAGGGATAAGACACGTAATAAATCACCTTCACAAATAGTTCCAACATATTGACCTTTTTTGTTAATAATAGGAAGAGCAGTATAATTTGTAAGGATAAAGAGATTGTAGGCTTGTTTAAAAGAATCTGTATTTGTTAAAAAAACGGTGTCATTTTTGGGTAATAAATAAAAAAGATGATTTTTCATAAAAACTCCTTATCTTTCTTTTGATCTGTAAAAAAAAGATTATCTATATTTTAACATAGGATTTCTAAGATTCCCTTAATTATTTATTAAGGTTAAGAAAAATTCTTTTTATTACGTTTCATTGTTTAGAGATCTTGGTGTATAATAATAAGTAATGAAATAAAAAGGATAGCAAATGGAAGAATTATTATTATATATACAAGCTAGAATGACGGTTGGAAGTATTGTCGAAATTCTCATAATCGCCTTTATTATTTATCGCGTACTTTTATGGATAAGAGGTACACAAGCAGAACAAGTATTTAAAGGGCTTGTTCTGTTGTTGTTTCTTGCACCCTTAAGTGAGTGGTTAGGTTTCACAACATTAAATCTTATGATCACAAGCGCATTTACTTGGGCATTTATTTTTATTGTCGTTGTGTTTCAACCAGAATTTAGATCAGCATTGGAACTGCTAGGAAACAATCAATTGTTTAAAGGATTATTTAAAAAACCTTCAATGGATTTTTTAGAAAAAGATGTGGATAAAATTTTAAAAGCAGTCAGAACACTAGCTGATGAACGCATTGGTGCTTTGATTGTTTTAGAAAAAAATAATATTTTAGATAATATTGTGAATACAGGGATTGGATTGGATGCAGATATTCGAGATGAATTATTAGAAAATATTTTCACACCGAATCGCCCACTTCATGATGGGGCGGTGATTCTTAATTTTGGTCTGCGAAAAATTAGAGCAGCAGGCTGTTTATTGCCATTATCGGATAATCGTGATTTAAGTAGTGATCTAGGAACGCGCCATCGATCAGGTTTAGGAATGTCAGAAAAATCCGATGCGATTGTGATTATTGTATCAGAGGAAACAGGACAAGTTTCTTATGCAAAAAAAAGCACTTTATATCGAGGGATTACAATGCAGCAATTAAGACTGGTGCTTTTAGAAAATTATACTGTAAAAGATGATAACAGTAATGATACGTGGTTACAAAAAATTTGGGGGAAGATTGATGGAGATAAAAAAGAAAGTACCAGTAAATGAACGAATCATACGCGTATTAATTGCATTTGGTCTTGCTGTTTTACTTTGGTTTATGGTGAATGGAAATTCAAATGTTATTATTACTCAAGATTATAATAGTATACCAATTACTTTAATAAATAGTGAGGATTTGGTTCGAAATAATTTAGTTTTAATAGAAGATAAAAGCTATTATTTGAATCTTCGTGTAAAAGGAACAGACAAAAATCTTCGTACAATTCAGATAAAAGAAATCACAGCAGAAGTGAATGTCGGAGATATTAATGAAAAAGGAGTGTATGATTTAGATATTGTAGTAAAAGGATTATCAAATTCAGTGATTATAGATAGTATGAATCCGACAACGCTACAAATTGGAGTGGATAATATTATAAAAGAAGATCGTGAGGTGGAGATTATTGCTGAAGGTCATCCAGCGAATGATGTGGTAGTGATTGCTTCAAATACTTCAGAAAAAGTGGTTGTTGAAGGTCCTGAAGAGTTGATTTCGCAAATAGATAAAATGTCAAGTATTGTTAATGTAGATGGGATGGAATCCGATACAACGAAGCATTTAAAAGTGGTTGCTTTAGATAAAGATGGCGAAATAATTGATGGACTTGAAGTGATTCCAAATGTTGTACAGGCAGAAATTATTCTTGGAAAAACGAAAACTATTGTTGTTACGCCAGTTATGGTTGGATCACCGTTGTCGGGATTTGTCGTTTCTGAGGTTGTGATCGAACCCTCAAAGATACGAATCGGAGCAAAAGAAGAGGTGCTTGAATCGATAAATGCGATTTCAATTGATCCAGTTGATGTAACAGAAAAATCAAACACCTTTACTAAAGATGTTGTTTTAGCAGCACTTGACGGAATGTATTTTTTAGATGGAAGTGATAACGTGAAAGTGACAGTAACGATTGAAAGTGTATCTGAAAAAAGTTTTACAATTGATCAAGTTGGCGTAAAAAATCTAAGTCCTGGTTTAGTGGTATCAAAAATAAAAGATACGAGTGCGATTGTAAAACTAGAAGGAGCAAGTTCAGTTTTAAATTCGATTAATACCAATCAAGTTGAAACGTTTGTTGATTGTTCTGGTTTAGAACCAGGAGAATATGAAATGGATATAAAAACGAATTTATCTGAAGCATTAGTGAAATCAATAAATCCTCAAAAAACAACGATTATTATTGAATAACGATTACAAGTTTTGAAAATAGGATAGAATTGTTGTTCTAGATCTTGCAATTGATAATATTTTAACATATAATAGCAGGAAGTAATTTTTTATAGTTACTTTACACCAAAACATTATTTTAAGGAGGAAATTAAAAGTGAAAAGAGTTTATAATTTTGCAGCAGGTCCATCGGCTTTACCAATAGAGGTTTTAAAAAAGGCATCGGATGAAATGTTATCGTATGGTGATGCAGGAATGTCTGTAATGGAAATGAGTCATCGGTCAGCTTCTTTCAAAAATATCCTTCAAGAAGCAAAAAGCTTATATAAAGAATTAATGAATGTTCCAGACAATTATGAGATTTTGTTTTTACAAGGTGGCGCATCCACTCAATTTTCAATGATCCCATTAAATTTATTATCAAAAAGTAATAAATGTGATTTTATGATTACTGGAAGTTGGGCTAAAAAAGCATATCAAGAAGCAAAACGTTATGGAGAAGCAAAGGTTATTGCGTCATCCGAAGATAAGACGTTTACGTATATTCCAAAGGTCGATTCAAAAGATTTTACACTTGATGCTGATTTCTTCCATATTTGTGTTAATAATACGATTTATGGAACACGATTTAAACCAGATGGGTTACCAGAAACTGGAAATGTTCCATTAATTGGAGATATGTCATCAAATATCTTGTCGGAAGTATATGATGTTTCAAAATTTGGATTAATCTATGCAGGAGCTCAGAAAAATATGGGACCAGCGGGTGTTACGGCAGTAATAATACGTAAAGATCTCATTGGCCATGCAAAAGATTTTACGCCAATTATGTTAAACTATAAAACGCATGTAGATAGTGATTCATGCTATAATACGCCTCCATGTTATAGTATCTATGTTTGTAAACTTGTTTATGAATGGGTAAAAGCAAACGGTGGTGTTAAAGGAATGGAAGCAATCAATAAAGAAAAGTCACAAAAGCTTTATAACTTTATAGATAATAGTAAATTGTTTAAAGGAACCGTTGTACCAGAAGATCGTTCATTAATGAATGTACCTTTTATTACAGGATCAGATGAATTAGATGCTTTATTTGTAAAAGAAAGCAAAAAATCTGGAATGGAAAATTTAAAGGGACATCGAAGTGTTGGCGGGATGCGTGCAAGTATTTATAATGCAATGCCAATGGCAGGGATTGATACTTTAATTGATTTTATGAAAAAATTTGAAACAGAAAATGCATAAGCATATAGGCTGTAGATAAAGATATAAAGTAGTTCCGACAATTGTTACATCATGGTGTGTGTTTATGGCGATAGTAACTAGCGATAGCTTGTGCGAATTGCCAGCACATAATAGATTAACAATTAGTCGAGACGGGGTATGTTACAAAACTGAAATGCATAAGCATTTTTAATTTGAAAGGAAAAAAGATATTGAATTATAAAGTACAAACATTAAATAATATTTCGAAAAAAGGCCTAAAATTGTTAGGTGAAGCCTATACTGTTTTGGATCAACCTGAAAATCCAGATGCAATTTTATTAAGAAGTTATAAAATGCATGATATGGATATTCCAAGTAGTGTGAAATTTATTGGCCGTGCAGGTGCAGGCGTCAATAATATACCACTTGAAAAATGTTCGGAACAAGGAATTGTTGTGTGTAATTCTCCTGGTGCGAATGCTAATGCGGTAAAAGAATTAGTTGCGGCAGGAATGCTTATTTCTTCTCGTAAGGTTGTTGATGGTATTAATTGGGCAGATACCCTTGTTGGAAAAGGGGATGACGTTCCAGCATTAGTTGAAAAAGGAAAAAGTACATTTAGTGGTCCTGAATTATACGGCAAAAAAATGGGTATTATTGGATTAGGAGCAATTGGTGTTCTTGTAGCAAATATGGCTGTTGATTTTGGAATGAAAGTATACGGATTTGATCCTTTTATTTCCATTGATAACGCATGGGGATTAAGCCGTAAAGTTAAACGTGCAGTGAGTAAAGAAGAAATATTTAAAAATTGTGATTATATTTCTCTTCATATTCCATTGATGGATCAAACGCGAAACTATGTTGATAGTGAGCTACTAAAAGAAACCAAAGAAGGTTTAAGATTACTTAATTTTGCTCGTGGTGGTTTAGTTAATTATGATGCATTAGAAGCTGCAATAAATGAAGGAATAGTTGCAACATATGTTGCAGATTTCCCAAACGAACGTTTGTTAAAAATGAAAAATGTTATTAATATTCCTCATTTAGGAGCATCGACACCTGAAAGCGAAGATAATTGTGCCAAAATGGCTGTTGATTCACTAAAAGAATATTTGGAAAATGGGAATATTATTAATTCTGTAAATTATCCAGATTGTGATATGGGTATTTGTGAAAGAACGAATCGTATTACGATCAATCATGCAAATATTACCAATATGCTTGGTCAAATAACCAATATTTTAGCAGAAAATAATATTAATATTTCTGATATGACCAATAAAAATCATGGCTCATGGGCTTATACAATGATTGATGTTGATAGTCACGTTGGTGAAAAAGAAAAAATTGCATTAGAAAACATTGAAGGTGTTTCACGTGTTCGAATTATTAAATAATTAGAATAATAAATAAGTTAGAAAGTGATTTCAGATATTTTTATCATAGAAATCACTTTTTTCTTTAAAAATTAGGAGGAGAAAATGGCAATAATAAAACCGTTTAAAGCTGTTCGGCCGTTCCCAGAAAAAGCAGCAGATGTTGCGGCATTACCTTATGATGTCTATAATCGGAAAGAAGCAGCGGAAGTTGTTCGAGGAAAATTGGATTCTTTTTTAAGAGTTGATCGACCTGAATCAACATTGGATGAAAGAATGAAAATTGATGATCCATTTGTTTATGAGACGGCTCGAAAAAATTTGGAAAAGCTTTTTTATCGTAATGCAATAAGACAAGATGACAAAGAGTGCTTATATATTTATGAATTAGTGATGAATGGTAGAAGTCAAGTTGGTTTAGTAGTCTGTACATCGATTGATGAATACATGGATTCGACCATAAAAAAACATGAGTTAACACGGGCTGATAAGGAATTAGATCGGATTAAACATGTTGATGCATGTGATGCTAATACAGGACCAATATTCTTAACCTATCGGGAACAAAAAGAAATAGATGCAATAATCAATAATTGGCGTCAGAAACACACACCTGTTTATGATTTTGTATCAGACGATGAAATCACTCATCGTGTTTGGGTGATTGACGAAAAAGAAGTGATTAATCATTTAGTTGATGATTTTAAAAGTGTTGAAAATTTATATATTGCAGATGGACATCATCGCTCAGCTTCTGCTGTAAAGGTAAGTTTAATGCGACGAGAAGAATATCCTAATTATACAGGAGACGAAGAGTTTAATTTTTTCTTATCGGTATTATTTCCTGATGAACAATTATATGTCATGGATTATAATCGTGTGGTAATGGATTTGAATGGATTAACTAAAGAAGCTTTTTTTGATGCATTATCTGAGAAATTTGAGATTGAAGGGCCTGAAAATCAAGCCATTAAACCGACTGAAAAAGGAAGTTTCGGATTATATATTGATAAAGAATGGTATCGCCTTAAGATAAAAGACGGCGTTTATGATAACACCGACCCAGTTAGCTCTTTGGATGTTGCAATTCTTCAAGATCATGTTTTAATCCCAATTCTTGGAATAGGGGATATTCGTATGGATAAACGGATTGATTTTGTTGGAGGAATTAGAGGATTAAATGAGTTAGAAGATCGTGTGAATTCAGATATGAAGTTAGCTTTTTCAATGTATCCAACATCTATTGAAGAGTTAATGAATATTGCAGATGCTGATTTATTAATGCCTCCAAAATCGACGTGGTTTGAACCAAAATTAAGAAGTGGTTTATTTATTCATAAACTTAAGTAAAGAAGTAGAATTTTAAGAGAAGAGTAAAAGAGAGGTACATAAATGAGATTATTCAAATTTATGTGCCTGTTTTTTTATGTGTGATTTGATTTAAGTAACGATATTAAAACTAATTGCTGATATAGTATAAACAGAGCTTAAAAATTGAATGGACTATTTTGCAAAAATGCTTGTAAGGTTACAATAAATATGATATCCTTTACATTGTTAGTGAGTTAAAAGGTTGTTTTCCTCAAAACCTGATAATGAACTACAAAAAAATCGTATAAAGTGATCGTACTGATGCCATCAGGGTTTGTCCCAAGTGGGAAGGCGAGAAAATAATGTAAGATAATGCTTAACCTAATCGAAATAATTAGGTTAGTTAGTAGTAACATGTTTTCCTTGTGCCGTTGGTACAAGGAATTTTTTTATTGTTTTGCGAAGAAGGGAACTATAAGGAGAAATAAAATGGAAACACGGATTGGATTGATTGGAATAATTGTAGAAAAATGTGAAGCAGTAGAAAAATTAAATGATCTTCTTCATGAGTATGGACAATATATTGTAGGTCGAATGGGAATTCCTTATCGGGAAAAAAACGTATCTGTGATTAGTATTGTGATTGATGCATCAACAGATATTATTAGTTCTTTATCTGGTAAATTAGGAATGGTTAATGGTATTAGTGTTAAAACAGTGTATTCAAAGTTGCCAAAAACAGAAGTAGATGAGTAAAATTGTCGAAAAATTAGTTGAAAATCAAAGATTAGAACCAAAAGAGTTGAGCTATCTTTTAGAGGATAAAACAAAGGAATTAAGACAGGAACTTGCAGATAAGGCACAAAAGATTTCTAAAGAAACCTATGATAATAAAATCTATATTCGAGGACTAATTGAATATACAAATTTTTGTAATAATGATTGCTATTATTGTGGTATCCGAAAAAGTAATAAAAAAGCCAAGAGATATCGTTTAACAGAGGATGATATTTTGAAAAGTTGCGAAAATGGCTATCGACGTGGTTTTCGAACCTTTGTAATTCAAGGAGGAGAAGATCCTTATTTTAATGATCAGCGGATGATTCGTTTAATTCAGATGATTCATAAAAGATATTCAGATTGTGCAATTACTTTATCGATTGGGGAAAAACCCAGAAAAGCGTATGAAGAATTTAGAAAAGCAGGAGCTGAACGGTATTTATTACGACATGAGACTGCAAATAAAGACCATTATTGTAAATTACATCCCAAAAGCATGAGCTTTGAAAATCGGATGCGATGTTTAAAGGATTTAAAATCAATTGGTTTTCAAGTAGGGGCAGGTTTTATGGTGGGATCACCCTATCAAAAGATAGAAAACTTAGTTGAAGATTTATTATTTATCAAGGAATTTAATCCAGAGATGATTGGAATTGGTCCGTTTATTCCCCATAGAGAGACACCATTTAAAAATAATCAATCAGGGTCTTTAAATCAAACGTTGTTATTAATTTCAATTCTTCGCATAATGTTACCAAAAGCGCTTATTCCTGCGACTACAGCCCTTGGAACCATTGATCCAAATGGCCGAGAGTTAGGAATATTAGCAGGTGCAAATGTGGTTATGCCGAATTTATCACCAGTTGAGATCCGAAAAGATTATTGCTTATATGATAATAAAATATGCACAGGGGAAGAAGGGGCAGAAGGTATTACTTGTTTAGAAAAAAAGATGAGATTGATTAACTATAAAATTGTAATTGATCGAGGCGATTATCCAGGAATAATCGTAAAATAGAAGGAGAAAAAAATAAATTGTGTGAAATCAAAAAAATTGAAGAATTTATTGATAATTTAGAAAGTATTGAATTTGGAAAACGGTATTTCCACTTTTAGTGAGGTGAAAAAATGAGCTTAATGGATACACCAAGAGCAAATCGATTGCATATTGGTATTTTTGGAAAACGTAATAGTGGTAAATCGACCTTAATTAATGCTTTAACGAATCAAGATGTTGCCTTGGTTTCTGAAGTGCCAGGGACGACAACAGATCCAGTATACAAAGCCATGGAAATATATGGTATTGGTCCAGTTGTTTTTATTGATACAGCAGGTTTTGATGATGTTGGCGAATTGGGGAAAATGAGAGTGAGTAAAACACGAAAAGCAACGGAGAAAACAGACATTGCGATTATTGTTATTAGTGATAACGAATTAATTGAAGAAATTAAATGGATTGCTGAATTAAAACGACGAAAGACACCGATTATTCTTATTATAAATAAGGCAGATATTAATAATAATATTCAGTCATTATTTGATGTTGTACATCGAGTGTGTGGAATTGAACCAATGATAGTAAGTGCTAAAGAAGGTACAGGAATATCTAAAATTAGGGAATCAATTATTCGTTTATTGCCTGAAGACTATGAAATGGAAAGTATTGTAGGGGAATTAGCAAAAGAAGGCGAGCTTGTTTTACTCGTTATGCCACAAGATATGCAAGCACCGAAAGGGCGATTGATTTTACCACAAGTACAAACATTACGGGATCTATTAAATAAAAGATGTCGGATTTTGTGTTGTACAACTGAATTATTTGATGCTTCAATTGCGGGGTTAAAAGAACCACCAGATTTAATTATTACAGATTCACAAGTATTTAAAACAATCTATGATAAGAAACCAAAGACTTCAAAACTGACATCATTTTCGGTTCTTTTCGGAAATTATAAAGGCGATTTGAATGCATTTATTGAAGGTGCGAGTCGAATTGAAAGTTTAACAGAAAATTCAAGAGTTCTAATTGCTGAAGCCTGTACTCATGCACCAATAGAAGATGATATTGGCAGAGAAAAAATTCCAATGATGTTACGAAAAAAAATTGGAAAGGGTTTATCAATTGATATTGTAACAGGAATAAACTATCCAGAAGATTTAAGAAATTATGATCTTATTATTTCATGTGGTTCTTGTATGTTTAACCGTAAATATATGTTATCACGATTGGAACAAGCGGATAAGCAAGGGGTTCCAATGACAAATTATGGGATTGTAATTGCACACTTAACTGGTATTTTAGATAAAATAAATCTATCAAGTTAAATTGGTATAAAAAAATACGAGAGATGTTACGATCAATCCTTTTCTTAAATGTAGATAATAAATATCTTCTTTAAAACAAGCAGGCTCTTAGCGTGAATTTTCACCCTAAGAGCCTGCTTTATAATGTATGCTATTATTTTATTACAATAAAGGAGAAAATAAGCGAGAAATAGATTCTTTGATTCTAATTTTTCGTCCGCGATTATAGTATAAAGTTGTATCATAATGGGTGCATAAGTTCATGTCATTTACAAAAGAATCTTTTAGTTGAGAAGAGATGTGACGATCATAAATAAAGGCATTGGTTTCAAAATTGAGTCCAAAACTACGAATATCAAAGTTACAAGAACCAACAGCACAGATGGCATCATCAACAACAATCGTTTTAGCATGAAGGAAACCATTTTCATAGATATAAATTTTTGCTCCGTATTCAATAAGTTCACCTACATATGCCAAAGTAGCCCAATGGATAAAAATATGATCGGGCTTATTTGGAATCATAATTCGAACATCAATACCAGATAACAATGAAATTTTTAGTGCTTCTAAAATACTTTCATCAGGAACAAAGTAAGGGGTTTGAATAAGAACATAAGATTCGGCATTATTAATCATACGTAAAAATCCTTGTTTTATTTGTTGATTGGTATTATCAGGACCACTTGAAACAATTTGAACACCTGCACCTTCTTTAGGAGTAATGGCTGGAAAATATTTATCATGGGAGTTGATATCAATCGTAAGATTTTCATTTGAACTGGCTCGCCAATCCAAAAGAAAACGTAATTGCAGTTCGTGAGAAGATGAACCATTAATCCTTAGATGAGTATCTCTCCAATATCCCATTTTGGGATCTAATCCTAGATATTCATTTCCTATATTAAAGCCACCAACAAAGCCAATGGTACCATCAATAATGACAACTTTTCGATGATTGCGATAATTAACGCGAAGATTTAGTTTCTTAAATCGAGATGGGAAAAACTCGCCGATTTTTCCACCGGCTGAAATAAAACCGTTAAGGATTGAATTTGGTAAATATCGTCCGCCCATTGCATCAAAAAGAAGTCGTACTTCGATTCCATCAAGGGCTTTTCGTGTCAAGATATCTATCATTCTTAATGCAAGGGAATCATTTTTAATGATATAATATTCAACGTGAATGGAAGATGTTGCAGATTCCATGGCATCAAAAAGAGCCTCGAATTTTTTATGTCCATCAGTGAAAATTTGAATTTCATTGTTGTTAGTATATAACGCTTGGCTAACAGTGAGATGAAATTCAATCGAATGCCGATATTTGTCTAAGGGACTTTCGGGATCAATTGCAATAATATTTGAGATTAATTTCCGTTGTTTTTTAAGGAGCGATTTGTATTGGATATTTTCAGGAGTGTTGTACTTAAATATCTTTCTTTTTGTAAGATTTTGTGAAAATAGAAGGTAAAAAAGAAATCCTAATACAGGAATAATCCATAAAAAAAGCAACCAAGCATAGGTGCTTTGGGGGCTTTTACGTTCTAAAAAAATAATTGTTATACTAAGAAAAATATTAATAAAAAAAGATAAGGCAGAAAATGCAGCAATAAAATTCAGAATCATTAAAATACCTCCGTAAAATAAGTAGTTATAGTATAACATAATTTAATAAAGCCTAAAAGGGGTGAATTTTTGATTGCGTTTTTCTTGACATTATTGTTCAAGTAACTATATAATGTAGCTTGCCTCAGGTTTGTGGTTGAAAGTCGATGCCAGATGCAGGCGAAACGATCCACGTAAGACAATTTAATAGCAAATTGTTGATCATTGTGCGTCTTAGAAGTAAGACCAGCCGGTTATGGCCGAGAGAAGGAGTTGTGAAGCAAACACTGAGCTAAACTTCCAGCTGGCGAGTGTGGGGGAAAAAACCAGGTCAACTGAGGCAGTATTATGATTAAATAAATGAATGATGTTTTTTTGTGACAAGAATTTGACAAAATAATTTTGACTAAAGTGTATAAAATTAGGTATAATATAAATATAACTCGTTTGTCTTTAGTGAACGACGAGAAAGCTTAACCTTTTGAAAGGAGTTGTCGTTATGAAATTCACAATTTACGGAAAAAATATGCATGTATCAGAAGGTTTGAAGGAAACGCTTAAAAAGAAATTTGCGAAATTTGATCGTTATTTTGGTCAAGAGGCAGAAATTTATGCAACCTTTAGTAAAGAAAAAAATTATCAAATGTTAGAGGTAACAATTCCAATTGGCAAAACAATTTTACGTGCTGAAGAGAAATCAGAAGATATGGTTGTTTCAATTGAGAATGTTGTTAACAAACTGGAAGGCCAGTTAAGAAAACACAAAACAAAATTACAAAAAAGAAATAGGGAAGATTCTTTCAAATTAAATCTTGAAACATTTGAAGAGGAAGAGGGAGAGTTTCAACCTAAAATTGTACGAACTAAAAAGTTTGCTGTTAAACCAATGAATGTCGATGAAGCGACACTTCAAATGGAATTGTTGGGACATGATTTTTTTGTATTTCTTAATGGGGATACAGATGATGTAAATGTTGTTTATATGAGAAAAGATGGCAATTACGGTCTTATTGAACCAACTTTTTAAGGTTATTAAAGAAATGTATTAGAATAGAGAAAACACCCCTTAAATAAATGGTTTTGAGGGGTGTTTTTAGTGATATTTTTTTAGAAATAAAAATAATTGTGATTTTTCATATAAAGTTTTGACAGAAGTTTTCTTTTGATTTAAAATAGAACTATATATGCAACAAAATTTGTTCTGATTTTTTTAAGTAGAGTTGCTTGTTTAGAAATAGAATAAAAGGACAATGAATAAATAGTGAGGTAATACAAATATGTTAATAGTAGTTGCAATTATTTTAGGCTTTTTAATTGGTAAAATTCGTCGCGGAAGTCTTCGTGGTTTCAAAAACCGAAAAATATCATTATTACCTGTGGGAATTATTGGATTAGTACTTCAGGTTGCGTTACATTTTTATAGTTATACTGGTGGAATACCACTTATTGAGCCATACCTTGAGATTGTAAATTTCGCGAGTTATATTCTTGTATTAGTGATGTTTGTTTTTAATCTTGATGATTTTTGGGTTATTTTACTGGCAATGGGTTTTACATCTAATTTTGTGGTGATATTTATCAACGGTGGTCATATGCCAGTGTCTCAAACGGTAATTAATATGTTGCCAGTTGGATTTGGCCAAGAAATTATTGAAGGATTGAATCCAATTTATGGATTGATTCAACCAAATACATTATTATGGTTTCTAGGAATTAATATTCCTCTTCCAGTTCCCTATGTTCCGACAATCATGAGTTTGTATGGAACAGTGGCAGGTATTAGTGCAGGAACACTATTAGCGTTAATTGGTTTTGTTGGATTTATTCAACATATGATGAGTAGAAAGAGATCAATCATTAATGATGAAAATTTAGAATACAATGATGATGAAGGTATTTTTGGAGATGAAGAAGTCCAAAATTTCGACGGTGTTTCAATTCAAAATGATGGATTTCTTGAGGGAATCGACCATTTTGAAAATGATTCATTTGAAAAATTAGCAGCAAAAGGAGCAATTCGAGGCGAACGTGATGAGAGTTTAACGACTGTTGTTAAGAATGATAGTGAGATGACACGGGTTATTCCAGCAATGATTAATGAAGAGAATTCTGAAATTGGAACTGAAACCGAAGAAATTATTGTTCGAAATTTAGATGATGACGAAACGATTATTATTGATCAACTTGATAATGGGAAAACAAAGGTGATTAATACTATTCAAGAAGTTGGAACATTTGTAGCTGAAAAAAACAAGGAAGAACTTGAAGCGTTTGAAATGGAAGAAATTCTTAATAGTGATGATGCTGGTTTTTTTACAAAAAAATATTACGAAGAAAAATTAGCGATAGAAAAAGAACGTCTTTTAGAAGAAGTTCGAAATATGGAATTAAATAAATCACGACAATCAATAGAACAACCTAAACCATTACCAGAATCTGATTTAAGGATTATTGAAAGTTTTAAGATGACGGAATTAGATCGACCATTTGTGTTAAAGGGAGATAGTGTTTATCCAGAAAAAAGTTTTCCAAAAGAAGAAAAAGAGGAATTTTCCGAAGATGAAATGCTAAATGTGTGGCAACGTATTTCAATGGAAGATGAAAAACGCAAGGCAAATAGACGAAAACAAACAATACAACAAAGCAATAAAGAAACAACAGATTTTATACATCCGAGTAGCGATGAACAGGACATTCCAGTTGTTTTAAAAGAAATTGAAGAAGTAACGGAAGTTAATGTTAAAAAAGTATATAAAAGTACCAATAAAGATAAGATAATTGAAAATATGAATACGGAAGAACGACAAAAATTTAATAATACGTTAGAAGAACGAAAAAAAGCAGGATATGAATTAATAAAATTAGATCTTGATGGAAAAGAAGTCGCTTTTTGGAGAAAGAAAAAAGAATAGAAAAACAAAAAGAGACTGTATCCAAAAAATACAGTCTCTTTTTGTTTTCATAGGGTATGATATATAAGAATGTGATATAATTGAATTTAAGATTCTTTTGAGAAAATGCACAATGAAGGAGTGAATGTTTTGGGATTATTAGACCAGATTTTCGATAGTAATAAAAAAGAAATTAGACGTATGCAAAAAAAAGTAGAACAAGTGGTAGCGCTAGATAATGACTATGCGATGATGAGTGATGATGTTTTGAAGGGACAAACACAACTATTAAAGGAGCGCCTTAGTCAAGGTGAAACACTCGATGATATTCTTGTTGATGCTTTTGCAACGGTGAGAGAAGCAGGAATTCGAGTTTTAGGAATGAAACATTTTCCAGTTCAAGTATTAGGTGGTATAGCTCTTCATGAGGGTAATATTGCTGAAATGAAAACAGGCGAAGGGAAAACACTTGTATCGACATTGCCAGCTTATTTGAATGCTTTAGATGGCAAAGGAGTGTATATTGTTACAGTAAATGATTACTTAGCAAAACGTGATAGTGAATGGATGGGACAATTACATGAATTTTTAGGACTAAAAGTTGGATTGGTCGTTCATGGTTTATCATTTCAAGAAAAGCATGATGCGTATGATGCAGATATTATTTATGGAACAAATAATGAATTTGGATTTGATTATTTAAGAGATAATATGGCAGCTAAAAAAGAACAACAAGTTCAAAGAAACTTAAATTATGCAATTATTGATGAGGTTGATAGTGTTTTAGTTGATGAAGCAAGAACGCCACTTATTATTTCAGGAAGTGGTGATAAAAGTACGAAATTGTATAATTTAGCGAATAATTTTGCAAAAACATTAAAGCCAGAGAATTATGTAAAAGACGAAAAGGCAAAATCAGTGATGCTTTCAGATGAAGGTGTTGTAAAAGCAGAACGCTTTTTTGGGTTAACAAACTTAGCAGATATGGAAAATATGGAAATTTCACATCATATTAATCAAGCAATGCATGCAACAACCTTGATGTTTAGAGATCGTGATTATGTTGTAAAAGATGGGGAAATTATCATTGTCGATGAATTTACAGGTCGATTAATGCCAGGTCGACGTTATTCAAATGGTTTACATCAAGCGATGGAAGCCAAAGAGAATGTTAAGGTTAATCGAGAATCCAAAACATTGGCAACCGTAACCTTTCAGAATTATTTTAGAATGTTTAAGAAATTATCAGGAATGACAGGAACTGCAAAAACAGAAGAAGATGAATTTCAAACGATTTATAATTTAAATGTTATTACCATTCCTACAAATCGGCCATTAATTCGTGATGATCGAAATGATCTTATTTATAAAAGTGAAAAGGGAAAATATTTAGCAGCAACGGAAGAAGTTAAAAGGCGTCATGAAACAGGACAACCCATTTTGATTGGGACAATCTCAATTGAAAAATCAGAATTGCTAAGCAAATATTTGAAACATTCTGGAATCAAACATAATGTGTTAAATGCAAAACATCTTGAAAAAGAAGCTGAAATTGTTGCCAATGCTGGACAAAAGAATGCGGTAACAATTTCAACAAATATGGCAGGTCGAGGAACGGATATTGTATTAGGAGAAGGTGTAAAAGAAGTTGGTGGTTTGCATATTTTGGGAACAGAACGCCATGAAAGTCGACGAATTGATAATCAATTAAGAGGTCGTTCGGGCCGGCAAGGTGATCCAGGTTCATCACAATTTTTCGTATCCCTTGAAGATGATTTGATGCGTGTTTTTGGATCTGAAAAAATACAAGGATTGGTTGAAAGCATCGGGTTAGATGAAGAGACACCCATTGAAAACAAAATGTTAACCAAAGGAATTGAAAATTCCCAAAAACGTGTTGAAGGTCGAAATTTTGATATTCGAAAACATGTTCTTCAATATGATAATGTTATGAATCGTCAGCGAGAAATTATTTATGAACAACGACAAGAAGTAATTGATGGTAAAGATATGGAAAATGAGATTTGGAGTATGACTAAAAATTTAGTGGATGCTTACGTCAATATGTTTACCGGTGATGGTCAATACTATGATGATTGGGATTTAATCGGGCTAAAGAATCAGATTGAAAGTACAATTGTTCCAAAAGAAATTCTAGAATTTCCAGAAAAACCTGAGAATCGGGAAATATTAGTCGAAACCGTATTAGAAGAATGTCAAAATGTTTTAAACGAAAAAAAAGAACGTTTAGGATTAGAACAACTTCAGGATATTGAACGCATTATCTTACTTCGAAGTGTCGATAGTGCTTGGATGGAACATATTGATAATATGGATCAACTTAAGCAAGGAATTGGTTTACGTGCCTATGGTCAAAATGATCCTGTAAAAGAATATACCAAAGAAGGGTTTGATCTTTTTGATGATATGGTTCTTAGAATTCAAGAAGATACGGTAAAATATTTATTTAACTTAAATATTCAAGTTACACCAAAGGAAGAAAAGAAAGTCGATTTCAGTCAATTAAATACAAATGAAAATGAAATTGAAGGAAAAACAAAAGATCCTGCGAAATCAAAAGAGAAGGTTGGACGAAATGACCCCTGTCCATGTGGCAGTGGAAAAAAATATAAAAAATGTTGTGGCGCATAAAAAAAATAGTGAGAAGGATGTGAATAGTTTATGATTGATTTGTATGAAGAGAAACAAATCATTATTGAAATGGATAAACGGTTAAAAGAATTAGGGGATTCACTTTGACTTACCTAAATTGGATCGCGAAATAAAAGAATTAGAAGAAAAGACAGAAGTACTTGGTTTTTGGAACGATCAAAAATTGGCACAAGTCGTCTTAAAAGATTTGAAATTAAAGCAATTAAAAATTGAGCATTTTAAAGTTTTGGAAGAAAATTTAGATGATATATTTGTGATGGATGAATTGGCCGAAGAAGGCGAAATATTAGAAGGATTTTCAGATGAAATTCAAGAATTGTATCAAAAAATTGATGCTTTTCGAATTGAAACCCTTCTATCAGGAGAATATGATAGTAATAATGCTATTATTTCGTTGCATCCTGGGGCTGGAGGAACGGAATCCCAAGATTGGGCAGAAATGTTATTGCGGATGTATACACGTTGGGCAGAAAAAAAAGGGTATAAAATAAAAATTTTGGATCTTCAACCAGGAGAGGGTGCAGGAATAAAAAGTGCAACCTTAT